>Ga0228536_1000055_pt1 | contig 279732 bp, 213 predicted proteins | sample SJ1Smetagenome_FD_168611 | JGI IMG/M metagenome (GOLD analysis project Ga0228536, IMG submission 168611) | Enriched culture of PCE-dechlorinating microbial communities from Ithaca, New York, USA - SJ1.S | ecosystem: Engineered > Modeled > Simulated communities (microbial... > Unclassified... | reverse complement strand
TGTCCAGGGCACAGCCGGGGGTAAAGATCCTGGAAGTGAATGGATTCTCGGTTCGCGGCAGCGGCAGAATCGACAACGTGAGGCTCGGGGCCGGCCGTTGATGCACTGCGGGCCGGCGCTCGGCGCCGATCACCGGCGCCGGACAGACCCGTGGCCCACTCGCTTCCGCCGTGGCGGAAACGAGTGGAGCCTCTTCTTACGCCCTGTCTTTCCTGCTCGCCCGGACAAACAACGCCACGCCGCCCGCGCCCATCAGGAGCGAAAACAGAGTGGCCGGTTCCGGGATCCTGCTCGGCTTGGTGGGCCGCTGGTTCAAACCGCCTGCGCCGGAATCGGAGATGGTACTCGTACCGGGGCCCCGGTCATTGGACCCGGTTTCGGCTCCCAGAGCGGTTCCCGTGCCCCATCCGGCCGTCTGTTCCACAACGGGGAACGACAGGGCCAGCGCGAGGGCCGCCAGGCCAACGAGACTGAACACCGTAATTCTTCTCATCATCGATCTTCCTCCTCTCTTCTTCTGTGTAAATGCACGTCATCAACACGGGTCGGCGGGATGGATCACGAACGGCGGCCGCCAAGTCACGGCGCATCTTCGCACGCGCCCTCCTCTTTCCGCGCGAATGTTACCGCCGTCAAACCATCCCATCGACCCCCCTCATCACTCCAGCGAAAACCGGGACCCGGAAAATCCCCGCCTCCAGGGTCTCCCGTTTTCGAAGGAATCTTGTCCACGCGCTCCCGCCACAGGCGCAAAAGGGCTCCAGGGCCAGAGCATTCCCGAGCGCTCGGGGAGGTCTTTCTTTCGACTCTCGACTTTCGACTTTCGACTCATTCGCAGGAGGATGCGAGCCTCCTTCTTCGTTCCAATGCGCGCAGGCCCCATGCAACAGGCGAGAGGAGCAGCAGCGCGACCACGAAGAAGAGATTCCCGCCCCGCGTATGCCATGGCCCCGCCAGAACACTCTCCCCGACATTTTCCGCAAGCACATAAAGAAACACGATCCGCATGCCGTTCTTGAAAATGGAGATCGCCACCGAGGACAGCAGCAAGACCACTCGGCCCGCGGCACTCTTCAGATACACGGTGCCAATCAGCAGGCTCACGATAAAAAGAGCCATGGTCGATCGGATACCGCTGCATTCCGGCGCCACTTCGAGGTCAATGAAAGGAAGCATCAGGACAGACCCGTCTAATGAAACGGGTATCCCGGCGATTCTGAAAATCCAGTAGGCCGCATCCAGCGAGCCCCGTTGCAGGAAAGCGGTCAGCGCATCGAGTACCGGGGCCGGAAGCGGAACCATGAGAACGAGGAACAATACGGGGGTCAGAGCGTTCCGAAACGTATTCACACCGTAGAAAAAAACCAGCGTTCCGGTGATGAACCCCACGGCGGAGAGGGTTGACAAAACCAGGCTCTCATCCGCATTCGTGTTCCATTCAGTCATGCGGCACCACACGTGGAGAGCCAGGCTCAGAGAAATCCATATTGACCCTGCCGCATAGGCGTATCCGACTTTGCGGAAAATCTCCTTCCTCTTCCAGGCCAGGGCAAACAGGGCGATGAACGGCATCGCCACAATGTATGAATGGGTGTGTGACTCGAGCGATAGAGCAATGAGCCGGCGCAGCGGTTCGACATAGATGATCAGGCCGACCGCCAGTGAGACGACGAACAATGCAAACCTGGCATCCATGAAGCGCGGAGGATCGGGGGGGCTTTTCAAGATCGGACCTCGAATCGGCGTGCACGCCCGGCGTGCACCGTCAGCGTGCCGGGCCTGACCGGAAATCACGCCGGTCACCAATAGAACAAAAGAGCGTACAGGTACCCCGCCATATCTCGCGAGACCCACTTGATGCCCGCCGGCGAAGCCCACCAGAATCGCGGATCGTAATCATCGGTCGGAACGCTGATCATTCCGATATGGACGCCGGGGGGAAGCACCTTCCGGTACACCGTGTAGGTCTTTCTCGCATGAGGGCCGACCGTCAGTATGTTGATTCCCTTCGACAGGCGCATGTCGGAACCGTCGAGGAACTTTTTGAACGCTTGAGCCGATGTCAAGGTACGATCGAATGCAACGTAGGGTGCCGGTACGGGAATGACGTTCGCCTCCTTGACACCGAGCTTCACGATCCTCCGCGCTGAAGTGGCGGCGGACGTGGGGCAGCGGGCACAGTCCTTCTCACTGGGACCTCCAGTGGTGACGAGGAGGGAATATCCGCCCCTGTTGAACTCCAGTGCGGCGGACCTCAAGGCATACTCCGGCACCCAACCCTCAACCACCAGGATTTCAGCATCGGCGGGCTGGTTCATGACAAGGAAGGAGTGCATTCCACCGATCCCGAAAACCGCAACACATAACACTCCTGCAATCGCGAACCCCTTGAGCGGCCTGGTCTTTGGTGACGGCATGCGTGCTCTCTCATACGAAGTTGCGTTCAAGATGAGTGCATTGGGCGGGAGGGCATAAAGCCCTCCCCCTTGCTACGTCTGACGGGCACATCGGTCCGTAGGGGCGGGGTTTATCCCCGCCCGCGTCACCTTCCCGACGGGCAGGTGTTGTGTCATCTTGAACGCAACTTCGAATCAGCGGTGGCCGTCAAAGCTCGCGGGTCTTCAGAGGATTGCCTTGCGCGGCTTGCCCCGCAACGATCCCGCGCCTTTTCTGAAGCAAATGACGGGTTCGGAAGCCCACCGCGGTGAAAAGTACTTATAGATGAATTGCATGCCGCGACGAAACGCCAGCGCCTTCAGAGGCGACCTGGATTTGAGCGCCCCGTACCGCGAGCTTGCGTGCGGAATCGGGAGATAGACCGCCTCCGGGGCGAACTGAAACGAGGACACATATTCCAGCAACGTTCTGTAGGTGAAGTACCTCACGTGCGCATAAAATTCATAGCGGTCACGTTCGGACAGAGGATCGTGGAAGGTTTTTCCGGACAATAGGAACGGCAGAAGATAGGTGAGTCCGGAATAGTTCGGAGCCGAGATATAGAGATAACCCCCCGGCTGCAGAATTCTGCCGATCTCGCGGATGAAGTACTCGGTGTTGATGGTGTGCTCGATGACGGCGAGCGCGATTACGGCGTCAAAGCTTCCCTCGGGGAAGGGGAAGGGATTTTCCGGGTCGTCGATGTCGAAAGACACCGTCTGCAGACCGGTGTCTTTCATGATCTGCAGGCATGTTTCGCTGATATCGTTGCAGAGCAGTTCCGCGGGGTATCCGTCGCGGATGTTCCTGCCGACGACCCCTACACCGGAAGCGATATCGAGGATTCTGCGGTGCCCCCGGGTTTCGAAGCATTGGGGAAAAATCCGGTGTCTTTCATGGAACGCCGGATACTCGTCCAGTTTCTGAATGCCGCTCAGGCGCTCTTCTTCAAGGGGAATCGCATCGGTCCTCATCGTGAATCATCTTTCGTCAGTCTGTTGTCATGGTATGCGCCGGCGTTCATGGAACGGACGGAGAAAACGACCGTTTGCACGCTTGCGCCCTTTTGCGAGAATTCGAATCCATCACCGCTTTCTCAGGGTGATAACCCATCGGTTTGCCAGGTACTTGAGCGGGGCGAACCGCTCCAGGGCTCCTTCCAGGCGATCACTGATCCTTTTGTCGGCTGCCATCGAGAAGATGCTCCTGCCCAGAAAGAGAAACGGACCGAATCCGATACTCGCCCGGGCGGACTCGACCAGGCGGGCTCTCAGAAATGCCTGGTTCAGCCGGCCATAGGTGTACTTTCGATTCGCAAAGGCGGTATTCGTTGCCAATGAATCCGGCTGCGCCGTCCCATCCGATTTCCATTTCAGCTTCTTGATGCGAACATAGTCCATGATCCTCTTCAGATAGTACGCGTCCAGGAAGACGCTCATCCTCGTCATATTGGGAAGCGAAATGATCGCCAGCCCATCCTTTTTCAGAACCCTTCCGATTTCCCCGACCGCCTTTTCATCGGTCGGAAGATACTGCAACACGCCCAGGCTGAAAACCGCATCCAGCGATTCGTCCTCGAAAGGAAGGTGTTCGATGTCTCCCTGCATGAGCACGGGCCTGAAGCCGTTTTCCGACATTTTTTCTCTCGCCGTGAAAAGCATTTCATTGGCAAGATCCATACAGAAGACATCGTGTCCCAATCCCGCGACCGTCCTTGAAAGCTCACCCGCGCCGCACCCCGCGTCGAGGACTCTTGCGCGTTGACTGCGATTCAGGGCGACGAAACTCTCGACGGCCACCTTCAGCCTTCTTTTCATCTCGTGTGCGGCCAGGTAGGTGAAGTGCGGCCCCTCCTCGTACACATCTTTCCAGAAGCGCGAATCGTTATCGAAAAAATCCGAGACGATCCTCTTTCTGTCATCCATGCTGCCGGAGGTTCTCAGTGCCACATGCCCCATAACGGAGCATTCTCTCATCTCGAGGCTTTCAGGAAAATGTCCGGGACCTGTCATAGTTTTTTCGCTTCCGATTCTGGTTTTTCACGTCTTATCTTCCGCCAAGGGCGGCATTCGCCCGAAGCCGAGTCTTACGTTTGATGAAGCCGCCGGTCGGGCCGACCCGCTCCATGCTTTCGACGCCTCCGCCGCGCGCGTGCGGAATCATTTCGCGGCATTGCTTGCAAAATCAAAGCATCTCTTCACAAAGGGGCGCAAATCCCCCCTGTCGAAAATGGCAAAAACATGGGGTTTCATATAAGGCCTGAAGTACTCGGCCAGGGAGTACCTCTCTTCTCTCAGGTACTTGAGGCTGAAAAGAACGTCTTTCGTCAGGTCGATCCAGTACGCGCCCGTCTTGAATTCACAGTGCCCGGGGAGGACGCCCTCAACGCGGTGTTTGTATTCGAGCCAGGGAAAGTTGATCCCGCAGGAGACGGAGAGCATCGAGGACAGGTTGTGACGCCCGTTGATTTCCATCAACTTGTAGGACCCGTCACGAACATCTTTTTTGAACTCGGTGCAGGAGTATCCGCGATACCCTGCGGCCTGGACTATCTTGCGCCCGAGATCGATCACCTCCGGCATGTTTTTGCTCACCAGGACGCGAGGCACACCGAAACGCGGCGGCGCCAGTCTGACCTTCTCCGCGGTGAATTCCACCAGCGGTTTTCCATCCCAGAAGTACGAATTATAGTTGACTCCTCTTGAATCATCCCCCGGTATATGCTCCTGGAGCATCAGTGCCAATCCGTGCGCATCGGCCTCTTTGAACGCGCAAACCGCCTCGTCCAGGTTGTGCGCTTTCACCATCTTCTTTCGAAACACTTCGAAATACAAATGACTGTGGCACGGTTTGATGATGAGTGGAAACCCCATTATTTCGGCACAGCGTTCCAACTCGTCGAGGGACTTGACCTCGAACGTCTTCGGTGAAGGGACGCCGTGAGCTTCCGCAAGCCGATAGGTGTATTTCTTGTCGATGATGCTCTGGACTGTTTCCCAGTCTTCGCAGGCCACAATGAAGTGTTCATCCAATTGGGCCTTGTGCTGTGACACCGCAACGAGAGTGTCATCATCCGCGGGAATAAGGAGCTGTTTCACATATGAGTTCGCGTTCTCTATGACAGCGCGGACAAAATCGGCCGGCTCCGTTGAGGGGTTGGGAACCTTGACTTTCCGGCGGACATGCTTGGAGAGGTGTCCCATATCTTCCTCTCGATAGTAGAAAACCGTAACCGGGACTCCCATCCTGCCAAGCGCGCGAATTACGCCAAGACCAATGGTATGGCTGGAAAGAACGATCGCTGGTGTGTTCGGCATTGCTCACTCCTCTGGTGAAATAACCCAAAAGAAGGCTGCTGATGCAGTCCTTGCTCCACGGGCGACGCAAGAAAGGAACGAAGGTCAGCTCCGCGTGTTGACGGCTGTCGGTTGCCGCCATGCGCAACGGCGCCACACGGATACCCATGCATCCCTCCCTGCCGGTTGCGGCTCCCGACGGTCCTTCCTCGATCACCTCTGCGCCACGCCATCCTGTCTTCGAGGCCCGGGAATCGCGCCTTTGATTTGGTCCCAGTATTCCGACAGCTGCCGTCTTCCTCCCGGCACGACCAGCCAGACCCCGATGTAGATCGCCGCTCCTCCGATCAGGAATGGAATCACCCATGGGGTCGGAAAAGTCCAGCCAACGGCATACCGCACTCCGAACATGATCAGCGCGGTAATGAGGCTGCACAACGAGCTGATCGCAAGCCCCCTCAACAGAGAGGAAATTTTCACGGGCGTGTGTCTCAGACCGTATGCCAGACAGACCGCCAGAGACAGGAAGACCGCCGAGCTGACGCCTGCCGCGACCCCTATTGCCCCCCAGAGGCTCCCGATACCCTGACAGCAGATGAACAGGATTGCGTTGATGAGCCCGAGCCTGAAATATTCCTTCGTTTTCCCGACCGCCTGCACGGCCGTGGCCATGATATACACTACCGGTTCGATAAAGGCGCCGACGGCGAGGACCTGGAATATCGGAATGGCTTTCGTCCACTTCGCGCCAAGCAGCAGGTTGCTGACCAGGTCTGCAAAAAGGGCCACGAAAACCACAACGGGCATGGAGAAAAAAGTCATCAGCCGCAGCAGCTTTTCGAAATGGCTTCTGAACTCCGCCGGTTCCCCCTGCAGGGTACTCAGCGCGGGCAGCGCCACGGTATTGACGGGATATTGAATCTGGCTGACGGGCACTGAAATGAGCTGGTAGGCATTGGCGTATATTCCAACCCAGAATGATCCGTACAACTTGCCGATGATGATCTTGTCGAAGTTCCGCGAGAAGAAATGAACCATGTTGTACCCGGTGACGTTTTTGCCGAAAAACAGGAAATCACCCAGACCGATGTTGCGTTTGGGCAGCCCGGGGCGCCATGCGCAAACAAGAAAAGTCGCAACGAGGACGAACACGTTCCTGGAAAGTTCCCTTCCCACCAAGGCCCAGTACCCGAAATCGTAGTAGGCCAGAACGATCGCCACCACTATGCTGAATCCCGTGGAGAAGAGCTGGATGGCTGCAAGCGCGCCGAACCGCATCTGACGTCGAAGCAGCGAATGGTGCTGAATCACCAGGCCGCTCAAAAGAAAGGTGGATGCCAGTACGATCGACACCGCGGTAAGGCGGGGTTCCTGGTAGAACCACGCGATTGTTTTCGAGAGGCCGGCGAGCAGCAGCGCGATACCCGCGCAAACCAGGATATTGATCCAGAACAAGGTACTGACTTGCTCATGGTTGATCTCTTTTTTCTGGACGGTTGCATCTCCGAGGCCCAATTCTTTGAACCGTTCAGCGAAGACCATCAGGGAGGCCACCATGGCGATCAAGCCGAAGTCTTCCGGGAGCAGGAGTCTCGCGAGGACGGTGATGGAGCCTATGCGGAGGATGTTCGAGCCCAGTTCCGCCGCCATCACGGCAGCGCCTCCCCTGATGGCTTTCCGGCCCAGGTCGGCTCTCAGATGGACGGTTGAAAAGAATTCCCTATATTTTTCATTCAAAGGCTGCTCGCCCTGATCGATGATTTTCTCTCCGACCAGGCACGAATCAGTGCATTGGCTCACTTTCTCCGTCACGCGCTCTTCTTTCGTATCCTGCAGTAACCGCTGGAGGTCTCGCCGATTGACGTCACGCAAAGATCATGCAGTAGAGTGATATTCAATCAGGGTACCCGGTATTCGTCCGGGAATGTTTCGTGGGGAGCGAACCAAGAATCGCCGGAATATCATGAAAACACAAGCTTATAACAGATGTCCACAAGCCTGAATCGACCTCGGAAATACTTTATCATGATACAAAATATCCATAGAAAAAAACATGTGACCACAAAAATGATAATTATTTCGTATCCAATTCCCCACCTTTGATACGGAAGGATTCTGAAAAGGCTTTGGAGAAATACGATTTGTGAAATATAAGCAAATAAAGAATATTGACCAAACAGAATTATTGATCTATTCAGTTTATTATCATCGCTCATGGAACTGCCCAAATCATGAAACAATTTCAGCAAGATAGCTATACCAATCGAATAGGTTATAAGGTTTTCATATAAAAATTTATTAAGATAGATGCAAATGACAATACAACATATTACCATTATTCGATTCATTCCGGGAGATTTGAGACCCATTTTCCCCGTGACGAGACCTGATGCCAAACCCAAAAGTCCGACCATCCCTAACGAAAGATTAACAGAATTCTCCGCAAAAAAAGAAAGATACATGACCAGGAATAAAATAATCGCAGCCACATAGTATTTAAATCTAATAAAAATCAGGATAGCAGGAGATACAATCAAAAGATAGGCGATTGGCAAAAGGATTTGAAAAGCTGCAGCCCTTGGATTTCCAAGTATGTATATATCAAAATAATTACTGATGTACGATTCGATACCATATTGCCTCTTTGTTGGATTCCCCACACCAGTCAAAACTATGAGGATATTCAAAACCGTAAAAAGTACCATCAACTTGAAACCTTTTGTAAAAATCCTTTTGGATACGGCAATCTTATTGATTCGAAACTTTTCACTGTAAAGGACTGAAATATTGTACCCAGAAATAAATATAAACGCGCCCGTGACAAATCTGACAAAACTGAACCCATGGTCTTCAGCCGTCGAAAAATAATTCATGATATGGTAGACTACCATGACAAGAACAAGAATTCCCTTGACAAAATCAAGAGGCAAATACCTCGTTCCTCCCGCCGTGACACTTGTGCTGGTACCGGACAATGTGTCTATATTAATCAGATCTGCAAAAGGATTGGCTGGATTTGAATATGTCAACGGATTTTCTTTCAAAACAAAGATGTAATCAACATCATGGCCAACCTGAAGTTGAATCGCGTTCAATTTCATATCATACGATGTGATCGTCCGTCCAAGATACGCCCAAGGCAAAACCTTCGGCCCCTGTCACTCATCAGAAAGTGAAACTGAGCGTCGACACCCGGATGAACCATCACTTCGATCTCCGTTTTGCCGGATAGAGAAATCAGTTTGTTCAGCCTTGCGTTTTCAATCGGCATGATGGAATAAAAGGAGTCGGCGATTCGATATTTTCTTGACAGCCAGACGTCTACGAGGCGGCGATAGAGGCGATTCACAGGGTTTTTTTCGCCGCGGCTGAACGTGAAGTTTCTTCTCACGTTCAATCCTTCCGGAATTCCGGTGCAAACAAGCATGTTCATGCACAGATGCATGTGATGGTGTCCGTCGATTCGCGCGGGCGCTCTTCCCAAAAGCCGGGAAAACTCGTCCCACTGAGCCTTGAAAACGTAATCGAATGCCTTGCGCAGGAATGGGTTGAACAGGATTTGATTCGCCTTCCGAGCCTTGAGGTAGGCGGCAACCGACCTGTGTCGCTCGCGCAATCCGTCTGAAGCGGTTCGGCCGGTGAGTTCCTGCGTAAGGTTGAGGTGGAGCCCGACGGGCAAGGCATATTCCAGGGACAGGTCCGCGGCTCTTTCGGAATCTTCCATGAAAGCCATCAGGCTGGCTGAGTGAATCCTCTCCCGGCGATGGCACGTGATGATTCGATCGGTGATTTTTTCGGTCCAGCCCAGATCGTCCGCATTTACGTGGAGCATGGTGCTTCTCAGAGCCTGTTCGAAGATGTTGCCTGCCTTGTGTTCCTACGCGTCAATTCCTCGATGTTCGTTTGTGACCATCGGCGGCGGTCGCCTTTTCCCGAGAACCCGGCGTCGGAGGCCTCGGCTCTACACGGGACCTTGCCGCAGATCGCGCCGGGACCCCACCGGGCAGTGGTCTCCCCGGAGACGGCCTGCGATTATGCCCTGCCGTCATGCGATTTCGGCGACGTCGCATCCGCGGCCTTGGATTTGCGCCGGCCTGCCACCCATCGATAGGTGGACAGGGCTCGCTCTCCCCATCCGACGACAAAGGAGCTCACCCTGTTGTCCGCAACCTGGTATTTGCCCAGGAATTCCAGGTCCGCTCCGCCTTTGCCGGCCAACCCCTGTTTGAAATGATAAGTCCCCGGGTTCGTCTCCGGGTTTATCCCGTTGAGATCGTAGTAGCGGAAGCCATTCTCCTTGAGCCACTTTACGAAGGCCCACTGCACCGCGTAGGAACCGTTCGTTTTCAGCCCCACGCCGCTGGTTGCCCCTATCAGGTACACCCCCGTCGCCCCGAACGCCGCGAATATTCCTCCGGCACACGTTACGCCGTCCCGACGGCAGAGGATGATTTTCAACTTGAAAGGCCCGGGCAAGTCTTTTTGAACCGATTTCAGATGAATGAGATCACTGAGCTCGTGAAGTCCTTTGCGATTCGCCATTTCCGAATAGATCTCGGAAATCTCGTCGAACAAACCATCATCTTCGCCCGATATCAATTCCAGGCGGTTCCGCTCCGCCCGGTTGAGACCGTTTCGCCATTTCTGATGCAGACCGGCCCTCAACTCCTTCAGAGACGGTTCGAGATCGATGATCAGCGTGCGCTTGGTCATTGCTTCATCGTGGAAGTGGTACCCCTCTTCCAGAAGGATCTTGCGCAAAGCGTCATCGCGACCCCGAAATGCCAGCGGATAAAGGCGAAGGACCAGCCCTCTGCGCAATGACAACTCATTTCTGAGAGCGCGAACCGCCTGGCGAAAGTCCTCCCGGTCTTCCCGCGCGCCTTCAAGTCGCCACATCGGCCCCCAGAAAACATACGCAATGCCGGTGCTTGTTCGAGGCACCCGGTGAATCCTCGCCTGTGCGGCGGCCACAACCTCGCGCCCTTTTCTCAGGACCATGTGGGAAACGCCCTTCGGGCCGTAGCGGACCACGTCATAGGACCAGGCCTGGTAGAGGTTTGCATCCTGAAAACGATTCATGAGCTCATACCAGGCCTCTTTGTTGCGGTGATCGAAATCCACCGAATACATCCTGTCGAGCGTCTTCATCATCGGCCTTTCATGACGTTCGGGCCGGGGACAAGGCAACACCGTCGCCCGGAGCTCAAAAGGTCCTTTCGCGGACCAGCTTCACACCGCAGTAGGCAAACAGCTTCGCGAGATGGTCGCAATCCTTCACGAGATACCTCATGAACAGATGATGCCCGGCTACCAGCAAAACCGGCAGGGAGACCGTGTAGGCAATCACCGCAACGACGGACTTGAGCGTCCCACGGCTCAGAAGCAGCCCGGGGGTTGCAGAAGTCAATCCCCTTATCATGGCCCGCCGCAGGTGGTAGCTCCTCGTCTGCCGCTCCTCCGGAACCTCCTCATGAACCACCGCCTCGTCACACCAGACAAAAGTGCGCCCCTGCCTGACCATCCTGCCAAGGAAGTCCGCATCTTCTCCCCCGGTTCGACCGAAGCTCGGATCGAACCAGAGATTCTCTCCTTCAACGATGTGCCTGGAAAACAGAAGATTCCCGGCTCTGAAGTATCTCGGATTGTTCAACCGGGTGCCGGTTTGGAAGGATTTGCGCAGGCACAGCCCGCTCTTGACCAGCCAAACGGGAGGCGTGCCTTCGAAGTACGGCATCACAGGCCCCAGAACCCCATCAGCCGAAAACCTGCGGGAAACGTCGAACAGCTTTTGGAGCCAGTTCGGTTCCGGAAACTCGTCATCGTCGATGAATGCGATGAACTCTCCGTGCGAATTGCCGATGGCCCTGTTTCTGGTGAGTGAGATGTTCTGCTCGGGCTCGATATCGTAACGGATTACCACGGCGGATCGGCTTTGCCGGCATTGAACGGTTTCTGATGCCGATCCGTTGATGTCGTTGTCGACAACGGTGATGGAGTAGGTGAATCCGCTGCACTCCTGGCCCTGAAGCGCCCCAAGGCATCTGTCGAGCAGTGCGGGCCGTTTATACGTGGGTATGCATACCGAGATATGAGGGAGACTTTGATTCAACATGCTTCCGGCCATCATACCAACCCTTGCGGATGAAACCCTCGCAGCCCTCTCCGCGTCCGTTCGCTTTCCGGAATCCACCCTTGAGGGAACCGAAGCTCCAACGCGAGTCATCGACCTGCACCGTCGCAGCCGGGACCGGCATCACCGCGGCGTTTGCACGCCCATTGCGTTCGAAGCGGCAGGGACGTTCGGACCCGGGTCCAGGGTCACTGGATGGAAATCAAAGAGGGTCAATCATCTATGTTACAGAAGGAAAGAACCGGTCACGATGGCTTACCGGACCAGCCTGCACGGATGTGGCTGCACCTGCCGCCGATGCCCGGTCAAATCTCTTTTCGAAGCGCAGTCTCGTGCAAGGTGCCGCAGATCCGGAACCCGACCGTGCAATACGGACTTGCATTCAACGGTAAGATGGAAATATTGACGGAAGTGGCATAAAGCCCTTCCCTTGCTACGCGTCCCACAGGCGCACCCCTGCGGACGGTCTCTCCGGCGCATGGACACACGGGATGACACGCTCGCCGCACAGCCTGGCGAAACGGTGTTGTGTCATTTGAACGCGAATTGGCATAAACAGCTCAGTGAGCGCATCACGCAAGCCGAACAAAGGAAACAGAAATGGTCGTTGAAACAGTATTATCTTGATATCTCAGAAGAATTACTGAAGTAACGATCGACCGGCACGAAAGCTGCCTCATAATAATGCTGCTCGCGGGCGACTTCCAGGATTCCTATGAGCAGTAGAATAAACATGTTGCTCACGGGCTTGAATGTCGCTTCGGTCCAATTGTACAGTATACACACAACAATGAAGGAGAGCCTCAACAGAGCATGGGCGTACTCACGATCGAGATATCTGACCGTTTTGATCAACCCGAAGACAATACTCATCAGCAGCAGGGAAAGGCCGACAAAACCGACGTTCAAATACAAATCGATATATCCGTTGTGTGCCTGGAGGATCTGTGCGCCGGTGGCCCAGATACGGGCCATTCGTTCCCCGCTCCAGAACATTTCGTAGCCGACACCCACCAAAGGATTCCCCACCATCGTGAGGAGTTGCTCCCACATCGGGGTGCGTTCGGTCAGGTTGGAATTGCGACCGAGCATCCTGATGATTGCATCCAGCGGATCGAAAAAAAGCGAGAGCCCTCCATAGACCGCCACGCACACAGACGCAAGGGCTATGATCCTGCCGGGCCTCTCTTTTATTGAGGGCAGGAGGCCGATGCTAAAAAGGCAGATTGAAATGAACATACAGAAAACGCAGGTGGCGCTGTTTGCCATGCGCAAAAGCCAGGCGACCATGAGCAACATGATCCAGTATACGTGCAAGGGCAGCTTGCGGCCATCTTCGGGATCTTTTCGGCGGTTGTGAACCAGCTCCCAAACGAAGTAGATTCCCGAAAAAAGGCAGACCTGCCCGAGAGAATTTTTCTGAAAAGTCACTCCCGTGTACATGACCTGGCCCATGTGATACGATCTTCCCAGGTCGGGATAATACCTGATGAACAGGACCGAGAGCGGCAGCAGTAGGTAGGCCAGGCGCCTGAGGACGGCTCCGAGGGCCTCGTACGGCCGCTGCTCGGTCAGAATCACCAGTGCCATGACGACGTTTCCGAACGCTTTGACCCAGCGCTTGAAGCACACAAACGGATAGTCGGACCAGAACATGCTGATTGCGCAGAAGGCAAAGAAAAGCCATACCCACGCATTCTGCGTAATGAGCCCGTTCCAGTCGATATTGCGCCGCAACACTGTGACGGAACCCGCAATGATGAGTGCCAGGAACACTGCGGCGTCCAGGACGTTGCCCTCGGTGTAGAATTCGACGGACTCCAGAGGCTCCACCGGCGCACCGAGCATCAGCCACTGGGAGACAAAGCGGGAGCCGCCCAGGAACATCCAGGCGATCGGTATCCAGACAGCCTTGGAAACGCTTTCGCTCGCATTTTTCAGATCCACCCGAAAAAGATAGAGGATCAGAAGAACGCAAAGAAAACTGGCGAATATCGGAATCATGCTATTGTGGAACGACTTTCACACCGGTGGGAGGTTTCAATCCCGCGACTCCTTCAAACCGATCCTGCGCCGGTATTCTCCCGGCCTTGGGACTGAGGTCCGGTCCGATTGGAGGCCACGGACGGCTTCCCCACCAGCTTGGCTTGGCCGACAAATACAAGGAATCGGGAAGGGTCCGGCTCCCATCCCCTCCCTGGCAACCGGGTTCGCCGGCTTCCGTGCAATACTTGGTGGCGGAATTGTAATAGTCATAGTTCATGTGCCTGAACAACGTTGCCCTCACTTTCGGGTCAAGCCCGCCGGAACCGTCCGAATCACTTGTGCCTTGGGGAGGTTGGCCGTCCACGAAACCGTTGTTCCCCATGTGAGGATAGCCGAGTCTGTAAATCGTCGCGGTAACCGAGGGGGTACCGGTCATCTCATAGGATCTGGCTGTCCATGAAGGATCACCCAGAACATTGCCGACGACATTGTGGTAGTAAGAAAAACGACACAGATCCACCATCTTGCGATTGGCCGTGAAAGAGGGATTCAAGCCGTGGAAATGATTCCTGAAGAATGTCTGATGCGAACCCGACCCGTGATAGCCGTCATTTTGTATTCCCTGGCCGACATTGCCCTCCCAAAGGCTCATGAGCCCATGGGGGCCGTGCTGGGTGACGTATGACGGCGTTTGTATGCTTGACGCATTTGTATGAGTATCATAAGCATAATTGTAGGCAACCACGCAGCCCGTGGCGTTGTTGAGTATAACGGAAGTCCACAGTGCCGCAAAAATGTTGTTCTCGACCAGAAGTCCGGTATTGGCTCCCGAAAAATCATAGAGCTGATTAGCATATACACCAAATCCATCGTTCTGGGACGTGGTTTCAGTGATATAACACTCTCTTATTTCATTAAATAAGGTTCGAGTTAATAATATATGTGCATTGTTAGTATATTTTGTCTTTACATTTTTGATCCACGATGCATAGCAACTATCATACCATACTATATTACCCAAAACACCTTTTTGACCATTTAAAGTCATATCTTCAAGTCCGATATGCGAAGACATGTTAGCAACTTTCCTGAATCCTGGATTCAAGGAAGCTTTGAAAGTGAATACCAACGATGGAGTGAATCTAACTGTATTTCCACTTATTCCGGTTATCCGCACAATTTGACGTATTACATTTGTGCCCCCGGTCCTCGACCATACAATATCGGGATCATTGTTTTCGTACAATATGATCGAATCATTGACGGACAGGCCGGATACGCTCGATACCACGACCGAGTTGCTCCCTTTGGTGTGACCGCTGGAGAGCGTTCCCGAGGAGGAATAGGCGGACTGCGGCGTCGTGATTCCATCGCCGCTGAAATTCAGATTCAACGTGGTGGCATTCATCCCCGCACCGCGGAGCACCACCCGGTTTTTCATCCTGATGCCGCCGGTGATGTCGTAGGTTCCGACCGGCAGCCTGACCACCGAGTCGACCGGCGCCGAGCTGATGGCATTGTTGATTGAGGCGGCTGTAACCGTTCCCCTGTACAGCGTATTACAGGCTGCAGTCGTGCAGTTGGTCGTCCTGGACGGAATGCCTCCGGGAACCCCCACATTGCCTTCCCACGGGACCACCCTCCCGGGAGGAATCATCGCAGCCGCAACAGGCGAAACCGTGACCGCCAGGAGCGCAATACACATTGTAACATATGTGGTGCCTTTCCAATTGAAGCCGGATCTGTGGTTCTTCATTTTGCCACCTCGTTTTGAATTCCCCGTTCTTCGACGGGATGCATCGATTATTGTGCCGCAGGACTGGGCAGGACAACTCCATCGGCTGATTCTTGAGCAAGAATCGTACCGGAAAGATGCGCGTTTCGCGCAAAGCGGGCGGGAACGGCAGGGAAAATCACTGCCGGCTCACGCCGGATTGAATGTCATTTGCCGTTCCGCCGGCGTTTTCAAGCCCCACGTGAGCAGGCCGACCTCCCGCATGAAGCAGACGGTTTTGGACATTCTGATTTCGAATTTGTAATCGACACATGTAGGCGATGGCATTCACATCTTCTCGATTAGGTGTCTCTGGATCAATTCACTCGTGAGAAGCCAGTGGATTTCCTGCGTGTAGTTTCGTCGGCCTTCCAGGTGATTCATGACGACCTCTTCCAGCTGCCTTCCCCGCAGGTAAGGTCTGGCGCGCGTTCGCGGGTCCAGGAGCACGTCTCTCACATATTGGGCCAGTTCGCCGCGGTACCAAGCCCGGAAATGGTAGAATTTGTGCCTTCCGAGAAACACTTTCTCCAGGTGAAGTGGAGCCAGAAAACGGTCGACTCTCGCAAGCCATTGGGGCATGCCGTAATCATAGGCGTATTCCGCCTTGATCATGAACTCCCGGCACAAGCGCCGCACTTTGTTCGCAATGGGCACGGGCCGAAGCACAACACCGCGATCGGTTGCAATCCCGCTCAGGGCCGGGTCCCCATCGGCGATCAATCGAAGCGAGCCTGCGTTGTTTCCGGCATGTTCCGCAGGGGCCTGGTAGGCCAGGGCCACGAGATCGTTATCGAGAAACGGCGAACGCATGGTGACTTGCGTGAGCTCCACGGAAAGGCGCCCATAATGGTACCATGGCAGCTGCTTGAACGCGAAAAACGACACGGGAGGATTCCGCGCCATTTCCGCATAGGCATGGATCCCCGACCGTACACTGGGCGCGAAATCGGCGCTGAAAATATCCCCCTGCAACCTACCGGGTTTGAATCCGATCACTCCCCGCAAAAGCTGATCCCCATAATTGCCGGTCAGCCGTACGGGTGCAATTTCCCTTGCCATTCTGTTGACAAACAGTTCAACGGCCCCGCTCACATCCATGGTGCCGTCAGAGTAGTAGACACTTTTCTTCGCCAGGGCCGGGAATTCGGAAAAGAACCTTTTGTTCAATCCGATGGTTTCGTGGTGCTGCTGGCAGACAATCGCCACTTCCCGCGCGATTTTCACGTCCGCGCAATCGCGGTACATCCCGCCGAAAGTATAACAGGGGACCTTGAAGGGATGCGCGGGGGACCACGCCATGATCATGCGGGTGTCGATCCCGCCGGTCAGGGACATGCCGATCCGTTCCTTGCCGCGAAAATACCTGGGAACAATCCGCCCAAAGGTGTCTTTCAGCCTCGCAGCGTATTCGGAGTCGACCAGTCGCGGAAGACTCTCCCAGCGCTCTCGGTTGAAATAGCTTTCCTTCACCACCGGTCGATGCGGGAAAAACGTCCACGATGAACCTCCCGGAATCAGCGACACTCCCGGGAAGAGCGTCCTGTTCTCCAGGACGCAACCACAGGAAAACAATTCGCCCAGGCTTGAATAGTCCAGTTGACGCAGTTTCGGGAAAACCTTGAGCAACGCTTTCGCTTCGGAAGAAAAATAGAATCCGTCATCATCCTCGTGACAATAGAGACGGCCCAGTCCATAGCGATCGTTGAACAAAACGGCCTTCGGTTCGCGGCGATCGACAAGGAGCCCCCTGAAAGATCCGTTCAGCTTCTCGAGAAACCCCATCCCGTCTTCTTCATACAGGTGCACGAGATACTCCGCGCGCTCCGGATGGAAATCATGCCCGCGCGCCTTCAGATTCTCGATCACGGCTCCGTCGGAATACTCCTCCCCCGAAAAGAACAGACAGATGTCTTTCTTTTCGTTCCAAATGGGCAAACAATCGGAGAAAGAACCCTCATGACATGTCCAACCTATATAAATCCCAAGATTTTCTTCAATATATGAACCACTTGTATAGAACTTCTCATGCATCAAAGTTTTCAACATCGCTTTGATGGCATTCCTGTTCTCGTCTTTCAAAGTATGTCTAATAATTCCAATCAATCCAGGCATACCGTTTATTTCTGATCAATATATTATTGTGGTTAGCGATTATTTGATATGAACTCAGATAGAAAATAAATTCCCGCTTGAGTCTGCTTTCATGCTTCGCGGGTGGCACAGGCGCCATGGGCAATTGTGTTCTATTTTGACACTGCAAATCGAAATATATTTCTTCGATACATTTTACTTCTCAGATCCACCAAAAAAGATATTAAGAATCCCGGAAGAATACCAATCCAGCCACGTTGGAGTTTCAATTTTATGGCGATTTTCCCTTTAAATGTAAGAGGTACATAATATCTTGGAAATACTATTCGCAAAAAGCCGTTTCTGCGCTTGAAATCGACAAACGAGCTTTTCTTCTTGTTCCCATAGAAAAACGGTCCATAAGTCAAATACGACTTTTGCTTCTTCTCGCATACCGCAACTGCCTTGGCAATCAGCGCATTCACAGGCCTCTTATCATTATGTGCAGTTTTCGAAAGGATTTCCATGATGCATGCAAGATCTCCAACGTAGACCATTTTAATTATACCGACCAATTCGTCTTCATAATATGCAACCAGAAATTCGCACGTATCCAAATAGGTGGAATATTCTTTATTCACTACTTCAAAACTCTTGCCGTAATGCACAAAAGGTCTTCCCTGCCGGATGGGAGTTTCATTATTTATTTCAACGACGCCTCGAACGATTTCGTCGCTGAATTCCACTTCCTTGACGACAATTCCTCGCTTCTCGGCCCTCTTCACATCCTTTCTCATATCAGTGGAGACCTGTTTCCACCAGTCCGCGTAGGTTGTAATCGGAATGGCCGCGACATTATCCCACTCCATCGGATATTGATATTTGGGTTTCGTATCCGGAATCTTTTGAGCAAATGTGAAAATATCCGCCTCCAGACGGCTATCCCGCAATCGAGAGATAAACGATTCCGGGTTGCTCACTACCTGTCCGGGAAGCCAATCCTCATCGTAAACTGCCGCCACTTTGATCCATTTTTTTGAAACACGGACAGGCAGTCCATCGATGACTATCGAACAATGTCGATCCGATCCATTCATTATATTGAGACCTGCAATTGCGCATTCATGCCTGGTTGCGTTGAAGATGCCGACACTCGGCGGGGGAAGGCATAAAGCCCTCCCCCTTGTATCTTGGCTATGTCGGCAGGGGAAAGGGTGTTGGGACCGTGGGCTGCTCTGCCGCGCATCCCACCCTGCGCGACTCGAGAGTTGACAAAGTACACAGCTGCTATGTCCGACCGGCTTATCGGCTTGTATACGAGGGAGGGATTATTCCCGACCGCTTCACACCTCCCGCCGAGCAGGTGTTGTATGATCTTGAGTGTGTCATGGTATCCGTCATTGATGACATTTGCATCCTTTTTCGCTTCTTGCTCGCACACTCATGTAACTATGTAAACCGAAAGCATTTTTTCAATCTTTGCAGTTGTTCTCCGCGGATGAAATCGACCAGTTCCTTGGAGATCGGGACAGGTATCTTCTGGAGGGCTGCAAACGCATAGCCGAGCAGGAGAAAGCCTCCCCCGACGACATGAGGCTTCCTGGTCATCTGGTAGAAAGCCCTGAAGATCTCCCACAAGGGATGATTGCCCAGGAAGTAATCCTTGCGCCCCTGTTTGAAGGACAGCATGGACGGACCGACCGTGCCGGTCCCGATTTTCCGATGATGCACGCAGGTCTTTTCGACAAAGGTGCGTGTCTCCCATCCCGTCATTCGCGCTGTCGTGACGGCCACCCAGTCTATGCCGCCGCCCGCGATCGGCTTGTACCCCCCGATGCTCTCGAAGCATTGCCTTCTAAACATCTGGCAGGCCCCCGAGACATGCTCGATATTCGTGAACCGGTAGTCGTAGTGTTGACCCTTTTCGACGAAAGGAGTCCCTCCCACACCCAGTTGCGGGTTTTCGGCAAACCGGTTCAAAAGATATTCGAAATAGTCGGGCTCGAAGGTGATATCGGCGTCAAGGTTCCCCAGAATATCGTATTCGAGGCCGTTGAGAAGCGCGTATCCGGCGTTGAAACAAGCGACCTTCGCGGCAAAGCTGCGGTCGCGGTGCTCGGGCATGCGTGTGAACCGGATGAACTCGTGCGATCTGGCATAGTCTTGTACGATGTCGTCCGTTCGGTCGGTGGACCCGTCACTCACGATGACCCATTTCCGCGGAAGAACGGTTTGTGCCGACACCGATCGAATGACCCCCTCGATGTACTTCTCCTCGTTCCGTGCGGGGGTGATCAATACGTAGGTCATGTTCATGAAACCCTATCCTTGTGAAGTCGCCGGGAATTCTTTCCCGTCGTCAGAGGCGAAGGCATCCCCTACAGTCTTGTCAACAAGTAGGAAAGAGCCCTGTACATGGTGGCTTGTCCCCAGTGGATCAGAGGTACTTTGGCCTTGATCCCCAACGGATACATTCGATAGTAGAAGTGCCCGTCCCCATCCTGCATGTTGTCTATGGTCCAATTCGCCACCTTGCAGGCCTGGCCGAGATTTCCGGGATTATCCTCGGCGAAGAAGGCGAGCGTCTCCATCGCCTGGGAAGCACATTGAATGTCCAGCGGATAGGCGCGTTGAGCGTAATATTTCGGGAAGCCGTCATCCTCGATGAAAGTTCCGCTGTAGTAGTCGATTCCCCTTTTGAGGTTGTCGGCGAATGTCCGGTCTCCGCTGAACCGGATATACCGTTTGAGGCTGTCCAGATTGTAGCCCGTGTGGAAGTTGTCGATCCAGCGGTACTTGTCGCCCGCTCCATAATACCAGGCCCCATCGGCGCGTTGGTGACCGCACGCATACTCCATCGCCTGGCGCGACGTTTCGAGCGCCTCCCGGTTACCCGTGCATCCGGCGGCTCCCGCGAGAAAGGCCGCCCCGATCATATTGGAATTATGAATTGAGCTCTGTTTGAACGCGACGTAGCTGAGGCACGTACCCAAGGGGGTCTTTTCCCTGGGAAGACTCAGAATCCAGTTGGTGATGCTTTTTATGATTTCAAGGTGCCGCTCCAATCCGAAAAGCTCGTAAGCCTCCAGGAACGCCTGGCCGATGAGGCCGGTCCAGACAATGGTGGATTCATGCTTGGGCATTCTGCCCCCGCGGCTCGCGTAATCGAAATGATTCCCCCAGCTGTGATGCGCATATCGCGGAGATTTGTTGCGGTCGAGCCAGTCCAGGCAAAGAAGCGCCTTTTTCTTGTACTCTTCGGCACCAGTGAGCCTGTATCGTGCCAGGTAGCCCCACGCCATGTATCCTCTCCCCTTGGTCGACTCAAGGGGCCTGATGCCCATGAGAGGCCTCAGGTTCACCGGACTCTGCCGCCCAACCTGCTGAAGCATCCTTTCCAGAAGGGTGTTGTTGAACGTCAGGACCCGCAAAAAGGACGACAACCCGTCCGAAGGGTCGTACCCCTTGTAATCATGCGATTCAACCCACTTTTCAACGGCCAGCAGGCTTCTCTCGAATTTCTCTCTCGAAGACACTCCCTCTCTCCTCGTCTGCCCGGTGGGCCGTACCTCGGCGAAGGCCGAAGTCACGGCCACACGTCAACGCGCATTATGACTCACATTCTTGCCAACCAGTCTCTCGAGAATCGCCCAGTAATCCGTCCTTTTCACGTCCCAACGGAATTCGGTGATGAAATTGGAGGCGTTCTCGATCAAACCTTTTCTTCTCTTTTCATTGTTTGCGAGCTCGAGAAACGAAGAAGCCAGATCATCGGTATTTTCCGGGTCAAAAAACTTCACTACGGAGTCATTGAAGTAGTACGCGTCGATCCTGGTTCTTGACAGGACGATGGGCACTCCGAGAGCCATGAACTCGAAGGTCTTCGTACTGAAAGCATCTCCCCCGAAAGCGTCGTTCCTCTTGGGAACCACTCCCAGATCGGCATCGGCCATTATCCGGGCGATTTCATCCAGAGACTTCAGTCCCTTCAGGAAAACCTTGTCGTCGAGGCCCAGCTCGGAAATCAGCTTTGCCAGGAAAGGCCGTTGAGGACCGTCTCCATAGATGTAGAATCTTGCGTTGGGGATTTGGTCCGCAACCCTGGAAAAGGCCTTGACGGCAATATCCACACCCTGGTGCCAGTTCAGGGTTCCCGGGTAAATGATCTTGAACTCTCCGGCGCCGTTCAGCTTTTGGCCGCGTGAGTAAAAAAGGGCATTATCCGGGTAGTTGAGCATAACCGTGCACTTGTCCGGTGTGACGGACCTGGATATGAGTCTCTCGTACCACAAGTGATTCGAGATGATGACATGGTCCGAGAACAGGATGGAAAGCTTTTCCACCCATACGAGGCACCTGAAAACAAGCGAGTGGTTCGTTGCTCCGAACTTGGCGGCGTAGAACTCGGGCACGATGTCATGGATGTCCAGGATGACCTTGGTGCCCATGCATTTTATGAAGAGCGCTGCGAAGACCTCGAAATCCGGCGGCGAATGAACGTGGACCGCATCGTAGGGCAGCTTTTTGTGTCTTCGGGTCAGTACAAGGGTGGATCTGACCAGGAACTTCATCACCCTGAAAAGGTATGTGATATTTTTTTTCTCGTTCAACACCCTTTCCTGAATCCGATAGACATTCACACCGCCGACAACGTCGAAGTCGCTCTCGCCTGTGCGTTTCAACGCAATGACATCGACGGTGTCCCCTCTGTCGCGGAGGCTTTCCGCGTACCTTCTGATCCTGTTGTCGGTCTCGTAATAAGAATATGCAAGCATGCAGACGTTCATAGGTACCCCGGCGAGGTGAGCATTTCAATCGATCGATCGAGCTCCGTCCCTCAAAGAGTTTCGCGGTTCTTCACCGCGGATGGGAAATTCATGGATAAGGTCCTGCAACGGTTGCCCCGGGCATGTGTTCCTCGTTGGCGGGTAACCCCCGCCCTCGGAATTCCGGGATCTTCCTTTTCAAAGCTTTTTCTTTCGATCCGGCCGGATATCAGCCGCCAGGCGGCGGCTAAGCTTGTCGAAAAAAGCAGCCCGAGACAATCCGCATCCCCTGAAGCTCAGGCCAGGTGTTTGTAGAAAAGCTCCCCGCTCAGGCGAATCATGGAAAGGGGCAGCCTGGACATGATTTCCTTCAGATACCCGTGAAGGCGTGATGATTCGTCGAAAACCTCGGATTTGCGATGGTCCGGGATCCTCACGTAGCTCAGCGACATGCGCCTCGAACCCCATCGATCCTTGTACCGGCACAGTCCGTGGTTGGAAAGGCTGGTCCTCCCGAAGTCAAAGGTGGCGCATCCCTCCCGTCGAGCCGTTCGGATGGCCTCCCACATCAACAACTGATTGGCTCTCAGATGTGAAAACCGGTCATCGGAAGCGCCGTACTTGTAATAGGCTTTACGTCCGAACCGGAGGATAACGACTCCGGCGATGACCCTGCGATGATGTTGCGCGAGCAGGACGGTGAGCATTTGCTTCGGCCCGAGCGTGTCATGGAGGCGCCGGAAGAACGCAAAAGGCTGAACGGGCACCCCCTGCCTTCTGCGGGTTATCGCATGAAGGCGATAGAACTCCTTCATCCCGCGCAGATCGCCCACGACGATTTCGATAGCGTTCTTCCCGGCCGATCTCACCGCCCTCTGGACGCAGTTTTTATGAAAGGACCCGAACAGAACATCCTCCCGGGGGGAGAGATCCAGCACATGGCAGCAATACTCGGGTCTGCCCTCGATACCCGGTGGACGATCGGCGTCCGAGAACCGCAGCTCCACAAACCTTGCACCCAGGTCCGATCCGGACCGTGCGACACTGTCGATCAACGCTTTCGAGGCATGGGAGTCCTCGGCGAGCGGATCGCAGCTGTCGGAAAACGGGAAGGCGACAATCCTTTTCCCCGTAAGAGGGCTGTTGACGTAGGCCGCAAGTGCACCGGAAGTGATCCGCCCTCCAGGTTCGCGCGTGAAGTGGTACATGGGGCGATAGCCGTACGTCCGGGTGATTACCTCCTGCCAGAGGCCGTGGTGGTAGATCGAACCGCACGGGTGCCCCTCGATGAAGGTGTCCCATCCGTCGGGAGGCTGTTCTTTTACTGTTATTTTCATTAGTCTTCTATCTTGGCTGATCGGTTCCGAGCGCGGTCCCTGAGTGCACGATTCGCTCGAACGAGGCGTGGGGGGCCGGACAGGCGCGGCCGCGTTATCGAGAAACACCGGGGAAGCGGCGCTACCTGTACTTCAAGAACCAATAAACGCGCCTGACGAAATCAAAGAGCGTGATGGCGTCCACATCCACGGAAATCGCCAGCGCGCTCCGGTATCTTCCGGGCCAACGCCAGAACCGGAGCACCGGGCCGTTCGCCTGCCCGACGACATCCAGGAGCCCGCGATGAGACAGGTCCCGGGGATGACAACCGTTCAAGTCGGACGCGACCATGTAAGGGCCCGCGCAGGATTCGACCGGAAACCCTTCCTTCTTCAAACACAGTACGGTTTCCTGGCTGCAATCCTGCGACACGCCGATGACGGGTCTCAAAGGCGCCTCCACGACAAAAGTGCCGTTCCCGTCGTGTTCCAGAAACTCCATCCTCCCGTCGGGATGCTGAAGAACCACACAATGATCGTCGGTTATGTTGGTTTCCACCGTGTATTTGCCGCAGTTTTCCACGATGCTGCGGAATTCGAAGGCGGCGCGCTTCTTCCACCACTTGCCGATGTCGTCCAATGAGGCAATCCACACGTCACCGTGGCTGCGGGCCTTTTGCAGGAGCTTCTCCAACGGTTGTGAAACATAGGGAACCCGCTCGGGATGGAAAATGAAATTGAAGAGTTCCCCATCGCGATACGCTCCGTCGAGCATGTCCAGCCAGATGTGCGCCAGTTTCGCACTGTCTTGAATCTTGATCCGATCGATCAACATTTCATCGTCAGGCAGCGACACGGGAATATCGACGCAGCCGCAGCGCAGGAAGGGAATCGAGGGTTCTTCCGAATGGCGCTTGCCCGTGTAGAATCCTTCGAGGAGATTACGGGCGCTGTCGCTCCCATTCACGAGGCTGCTGCAACTTTCCTCCCTGGAAAGCATGCAGGTATTGCTCACCCACACCAGGTCGCTGTCCACCACGGCTTTGGGGGTATCATCGTTGAACCGGAGAAAAGGAGCCCTGAAGCCCCCGATCCGTATGCCGAGTCTCCGGAATTCCTCCACTCCCCTGCTGATTTCCTCGGTCTGGTCCCGCCTGCTCAGGAGGGCGTGGTCGATGTGATGGTAGCCATGGAGGCACAGGTCGATCTCGTGCGTCGAAATCAAGTCCACCAGGCACTTGTGATGGTCGAGCAGGTCGGCGGTGATGAAAAATGACGGCTTGCAGCCATACCGGCCGCTGACCTCCACGATCCGCCGCATCGCCTGAATCGACCTCCGGTGGGTCATGCCGAACCTTTCCAGAAGCATAAACGTCCGGCCGATCAGATTGATCGCCCCTTTTGATTCGATCAAGTGCCTGAAATAGTTCATCGACTTTCAATCCTATGGAGATGGGTGGCGAGCATGGCCGAGGACAACCGGCAATTCCCTGTGAGCGCTCCGAAATCATCGCAAGACTCGATCGCGCGCTTGTCGGGCGCGCGTGTGCCCCCTCACGGTACCGGAGGGTCCACGCGCCGCGAGGTGCCTCAGTGATCCGAGAAAAAACCCTTGATTCCATCAATAACCCTTGCCTGCTGCTCAGCTTGCAGGGTGGGGTACATGGGCAGGGACAGTATCTCTTTGGCGACCTTCTCCGAAACCGGGAAATCCCCCTCCCTGTAACCGTGACCCGCATAAGCCTTTTGAAGATGAAGGGGAACGGGATAGTGCAACCCGCAAATAATCCCGTTTTCGGAAAGGACCTTGAGCACCTCGTCTCTGAACCGGGTGCGCACGACGTACAGGTGGTAGACCGCGCGGCTCCATGACGGCTCCATGGGCGCAATGAGTCCGTTGGAGGCGGAGAGGAGTCGATTGTAACGGGCGGCGATTTCGCGCCGCATGTCGTTGGCCCGGTCGACGGACCTGAGCTTGACCCGCAGAATCCCGGCCTGTATGGCATCCAGACGGCCGTTGTAGCCTTCGACGTCATGGTGATACTTGCGCGCCTGGCCATGATCTCGAATCATGCGGATTCTGGCGGCAATGCCGTCGTCGTCGGTGGTCACCGCCCCGGCTTCGCCGCAGGCCCCGAGGTTTTTCCCCGGATAGAAGCTGAATGCGGCCGCGGCGCCCATCGACCCGGCCCTGCACCAGGCGTTCCGTTTCCGGGAAAAGTATTCGGCGCCGTGCGCCTGGCAGGCATCCTCGACCACGATCAGCCGAAACCGGTCCGCAACGTCAAAGATCGCGTCCATGTCCGCCGTCTGGCCATAGAGGTGCACGGGAACCACAGCCTTCACCGGGCGTCCGGTTCTCCGGCTCACGGGGATTCCCGTGCCCGGGTCCGTGTCGCATTTCGTTTCCAGGTACTCGCGGAGCTGCTCCGGGCTCATGTTGTAAGTGGACTCATCGATGTCCACGAAGTCGAAAACCGCTCCTGCCTGGGAAACGGCCTCCGTCGTGGCGATGAACGTGTTGGGCACGGTGAGCACCGTGTCCCCGCTGCCGACGCCTGCGGCCATGAGGGCAAATCGCAGGGCGTCCGTGCCGCTGCCCACGCCTACGCAGTGCCTGGTTCCGCAGAACCCGGCAAAATCCTCCTCAAAACCCTGCACCATGGGCCCGCCGATGAATCCGGCCGTTTTCAGCGCCTGCCTGAACACGGCCACCAGATCTTCTTCCAGTTCGTGGTGAGGGGTCACCAGATCGAGAAACGGGATCTTCGCATCAGTGTTCATCTTCGATAAGCCTCATGAATCGGGAAGGATTTCCAGCCGTTATGCCCCCCGGGGGGACGTCCCTGGTGACAACGCTGCCCGCGCCGACGATGGCGTTCTCGCCGATGGTGACGTTGGCCAGGATGGTTGTACCCGAACCGATGGAAGCTCCCCTCTTGACCAGGGTACACTCCACTTTCCAGTCGTTCTCCGTCTGAAGCCCGCCGTCGGAGTTCGTCGCACGCGGATACGTGTCGTTGACGAAGGTCACACCGTGACCGATGAACACGTCGTCTTCGATGGTGACTCCCTCGCAGATGAAGCTGTGACTGGAAATCTTGCAGTTGCGCCCGATGCGGGCGTTCTTCTGCACCTCGACAAACGCGCCTATTTTTGTATTGTCGCCGATTTGGCATCCGTACAGATTGATGAATTTGGACAGCTTGACGTCCTTGCCCAGCCGGACGTCATCGGAAATGGACAGAAAGCTCATAGGTGAACCAGCTCCCCTCTGTTTTTCAGCGACCTGTCGGCGGCTTCGAGCATTTTCACCACCCGGTAGCCGGCTTCGCCGTCATTGAACGGCGTCTTGTCATTCGTGACGCAATCCACGAAGTAGTCGGTTTCCAGCTTGAGCGCTTCCTTCGTGTCCACCTTGGGTGCCCACATATCCCCCGAACGATAGCTCACGAGGAGGTTGTACACGTTTTCGCTGTTTTCGATCTTGACGCCCTTGTCGTACACCTTGATCTTCTCGTCGGCCTCGAGGTCGTTCCAGACCAGCATCCGCTTCTCGCCACCCACCAGGGTGGTTCTCACCTTGACCGGCGAGAGCCAGTTCACGTTCAAGTGAGCGATGACGTTGTTCTGGAAGTAGATGGTGGTGTAGGCCACGTATTCGTGTTCGCTGAAGTGGTTTTCCCCCGTTGCCACTATGGCTTCCGGGGTTTCCTTGATGACGTGGTCGATGATCGACAGATCGTGGGGCGCCAGGTCCCAGATGACGTTCACATCGTGTTGGAACAGTCCGAGGTTGACCCGCATGGAATCGTAATAGTAGAGGTTCCCCAGCGTTCCGTCATCGATGAGTTGCTTGATCTTTCTCACCGCACCGGTGAAAAGAAACGTGTGATCGACCATGATTTTGAGGTTTTTCTGGGCTGCCAGTTCTATCAGCTCTTCGGCTTCGTCCGTCGTCGCGGTGAACGGCTTTTCCACGAAGACGTGTTTCCCGTTGCGCAACACTTCCCTGGCGAGCTCGAAATGCGTCGACACCGGGGTAATCACCGCGATCGCGTCGATATCGGTGGATGCGATGAACTTGTGGCAGTCCGTGGAAACTTCTACGCCCGGATGCGCCTTCCGCGCACGTGCCAGTGCATCGGGATTGCCATCACAAATCGCGGCCAGGCGGCATCCTTCCGTGATGCTGAAATTCCTTGCTATATTCGGTCCCCAGTATCCGTATCCCAAAACACCGAGGCGAATCATATTCCCTCCTTCCACCCGTCCGTCCGACGGGCATTCTCGGACCGTGCGAAGGGCCAGGACGAAAGCCCCCCGACTCCGAACGGTCAGTATGCTCCCCTGCTCCTCAGAACCACCCACGGCGTCAACACGAGCAGCTTGATGTCCAGCCAAAGGGACCATCTTCGCGCATAACGGATGTCCAGACGGACCATCTCGTTGAAGGTGGTCCGGCTTCTGGCGGTCACCTGCCAGAGACCGGTTATTCCCGGCGTCATCTCCATGAGCCGGCGTCGATGCCAGGTGTCGTAGCACTCGAGCTCATAAGGGATCGGAGGCCTTGGTCCCACAAGGGACATTTCACCTTTCAGGACGTTGATGAACTGAGGCAGCTCATCGAGGCTTGTCTTGCGAAGAAATCTCCCGATCGACGTGACCCGGGGATCGTGCTGAATCTTGAAAACCTGCTCCTCCCCCCGCGCGCAGTCCTTCGCGGCCCGGTCGCCGGAGCCGATCAGCTGCTTTATGTACTCCCGGTGTATCCCCGGGTCATTGTCCACGAACATCGATCGAAACTTGTACATCATGAAAGGCTTGCCGAACTGCCCGACCCTGCTTTGCCTGAAAAAGACCGGGCCTTTGGAAGTCCATTTGATCAATGCGGAGAGGGTCAGGAAAAGGGGGGAAAAAAGCACCAGGGCAAACAGGCTGCCCGCGATGTCAATCCCTCTCTTGACGGCCAGAGCGATCCTCTTGGAGGTGTTCTTCGTCTCGAGGTCCGGATAGAGCTTCAGGTCGGAGGAGTACCGCAGATTCGGTTTATCGAACTCTTCCGGGAACAGGTGTATCGTAATGTCGATGTCCTTCACCTTCTTGTCGTCCAGGTTGGTGGTGAGGTTTTCGCACACCCGGTCGAGAATCTTTCCGGCCGCGACCGCGCTGTCCGATTCACCGAGTTCCGTGAACAGGACTCCGAGAATGTCGTCACCCTTGTACCAACCCACGACGTCGGTCTCCCTGGTGGAAAGAGACAGGGAACAGATGACCTTCTTCCTCGGATTGTCTCCATTGTAGCCGGAAGGAAGAACGGAAATGTCCAGGAGCATGAGCATGAACGGTCGCTTGGAGCGCTCCGCCCTCTTTCTTTCGAAAGCGAGCATCTCGTTGAAGTGTCCCTCCGGGTAGACACCGTTGGCGGGGTCCGTGACGGCTTCAACGGAGTCCCTCGAACGTTTCGAATGGACGCCGTACCGTCGGCTCAGTCTGTGAAAAAGCGATTCCATTGGTTTAGCTCCTGTTCATTTCAATCGCTTGTAGATGAATTGAGGAATGTGATAACGCCGCTTGTTGAAAGCGATCCCGATAATGTTTCCTCCCATTTTCGCGATCTGCTCCTTGACGCTCTCCACGACGGTCCATCGCGTTTTCTCCGCCTCGACCACCAGCACGACCCCATCGACCCTGGGGACGATGGCCAAAGCATCCGGGGACTTGGTCAGGGGCGTGGAATCGATCACCGTGATGTCGAACCGGTGCCTCAGCGTTTCCCAGAAGGTTTCCAACGACTGCGAATTGAAGATCTCGGGCGTGAAGGTGGACGTGTTGGATGATTGGCCTATGTACAGGTTCGTATCCTCCACCCGGTAGATCGCGCTGTCGATGTCGTGCCCTCGACTGACGCTTTCCTGCCAGCCCTGATTTCGCGAGTGAGGAAAGAAGAGGTGGTGACAGGGGTTGAACCGGTCGGCATCGAGCAGGAGAACGTTCTTTCGGATTCTGAAAGCCGAAACCAGGGAAAACTCCCGTGCGATGGTGGAAGTTCCCTCGCCGAGACGGGAACCGATGAATTGAATGATTTTTCTCTCCACTCCCGGAAGGCGCGCCTCGATTGCCTGGTACAGCTTCAGCATCTCTTCTTCCATACCCGAAAACGGAGTGGGACGGTGCGCGAACGTCACCGCTATTTCCGAATGCACCTCCGGTCTTTGCCTGGACGCATGTATCAAAGCTTCATAAATCTTTGTCATGGTTTACACCTCCGTGGGTTCCGATGAGCCGGGCAGACAGACATGCTTTGCGAATGGAAAAGCGTTCTTCGCAGCATGCGGGCATCTGCTGTACGGATTCTCCAGTCGCAACTCGAGCCGTCAACGAACCACTCCCGGCACCGCAGCTTCAGCGCGTTCGGGCGGTTGGCTTATCCTGGGCAGGAACAGCTGCCCTCCGGCAAGTATCCGGTCGGCATCGGTAATCTGCGGGTTGTTCTGCCTGATCAGCGCGAACAGGTGAGCATTGACGACGCCGTAGGTATCCCTGATTATGGAGCTCAGGGTCTCGCCCCTCTTGATGATGCGCGAAGGAACTTCGATCGCCCGCGCCGGAGCGCTTTCATCCCGCCGGAACACCGATGGGGCCTGGTCCGTCGAAGCCGGTGGATTCCCGGCGGGCTGGTAGACGATGGCACCCGCAGCGCCGACCGCCCCTGAATAAGCCTCGGAGCGAAGCGGTGGCGGGGTGGGCAGGGTCTGTGCGGACGCGGACTGGTCGAGACGCGGCTGCGGATCGACAGTCGGTGTGTTCTTCGGCACCTCGGCGTTGCCGGTCTGCGGTATTTCAGGTTTCGCCGCGTCGACGGGCACGGGCATCCGGGTCGGCGTGCCGGTTACGGGAGCCGTTCGAGCGGCGTCGCTCACAGTCGACACCGCACGATCCCTGAACGCCCGGATCTCCGGAAGAAAACCCCTGAAGGGAGCCAGGAGAAGCGCGCTCGCCGCCAACACCAGCAAAGCCGCCAGCGCTATCCCCCATCTGAGCCGAAGCATCCTTCGCCTGCCTTTGTAGTCGGCGATCACTTCCCGAACGATTCTGCGCCCGACGGGCTTTGCCTGGTATCCCAGACCCGCAATCAATGTGTTGTCGCACAAAATGTTGATGACCCGAGGAATCCCTTTTGCCTCGTCTACGATGAGGTCCATCGCCCGCCGAGTAAAAACGCCGTCCCACCGGTCGGTCACCAGGGACAGTCGATGCCGAATGTACATGATGCTCTCTTCACGGCTCAGCGGGACAATGTTGGAGCGGATGGCAATCCGCTGATTGAGCTGTCTCAGCTTGTCAAGGCCCAATTTTGCCTGGAATTCCGGCTGACCGATCAGGATCATCTGGATCAGCTTCTCCTTGGATGTTTCCAGATTGGACAGCATGCGCAGGTTTTCCAGGGTCTCGACCGGGACGTTCTGAGCCTCGTCGAGGATGAGAACGACGTTGTTCCCCTGCTTGTATTCTTCGATCAGCGTCTTGTGGAGCTCATTGACCGTCTCGAAAGCATCTTCTGTTTTCGGGACCACCCCCAGTTCCGAGCAGATCACCTTGAGCAGACTCTGGAACGAGAGGTTCGCATTGAAGACATAAATCACTTTTTTCTTGGACGTGTGAGGGAGAGCCTGGCCCTCGAGATAGGACCTCAGGATGGTGGTCTTGCCGACACCGACCTCACCGGTGATCGCCACAAACCCTTTTCTCTGCTCGATCCCGTATATGATGGCCCCCAGAGCTTCCTTATGGGTTGGGCTCAGGAATAGGAATTCCGGGTCCGGAGTAATGTGGAACGGCCCCTTGTTGAATCCGTAATAGCTCAGATACATGATATTGAAGCCCTCCCTATGCTTTGTAGGGAATGGTGGTCAAAACGGGAATGTTCAGACACTGTTCGGTTTTCTGGGGTGAGCTCAACCCCTGGTTGATGAATTCAAGCGAGAATGCCAGCGCGAGCCCCCCGCCGATCCCCAGGAAGGCGGCGAGGGCCAGGTAGAAGCTCACGCCCTTGGTCGGCCAGATCGGCAATTCGGAAGCCGACGCCTGCTCGATCACGTTGACGCTCGCCATCTTGTCCTGGCTCATGTCTTCCGATACGCGGGCTTCCTCAAATCGCTTCTGATACAATTGATACAGCTGTTCGTTGGCCGTCAGAGTCCTTTGCAGATCGCGCGCGGTCCTTTCCTGCTGATCGAATTCCTGGATTCGCTTGTCCGCCTGCGCGAGTTGGGCTTCAAGCTCTTTGCTTCTGACTTCCAGCGAGCTGACCTCCGCTTTCGTGCTGATGATTTCCTTCTGCAGATCCTGGTAGAGGGTGTTCACTGCGGACCGTCCCCTGGCGGCGGCCTGCTTCTGCTTCTCGATGAACCCCTTGACCACCTGGATCTCGTTGCGAACGCTGGTCACAAACACGTTGCCTTCTTTGTATTTAGAGAGAAGCTCCTGTTCTCTCCGCTGGAGCGTCACCAGTTGCATTTCGAGCTCGTTTCTAGGGTCGTTCTCGGAAGTGACGGGCAGGCTCGCGGCTACGCCTTTGAGCTGGCTCTCCAGGGTGGACAGCTTCTGCCTGAGTTCCTTGACCAGGCTCTGAGTCGTCCTTGCGGTCGTTTCGAGGTTCATTCTCTCCTTGAGCAGCAGGTCGCGCTGTTCGTCAAAGGCGAATACCTGGTGTTGCTGTTTGAACGCCTGCAACTCCCCCTCCGATCTCTTCAACCTCTCCAGGTATTCGGCGACCTTCTTGTCGAGCAGCTGCAGCGGTCGCGAATCGTGCAGGATCTCAACCCGTCGCGCAATGTAGGCGGCGACCAGTGAATTCACCACCTTGGCGGCTGTTCCGGGGTCGGCATTCTGGAAAGTGACCGTGATGAGGTTTGAGTTCCTGCCTGCCTGAACATGCAGGTCTCTTTCGAAGAACACCTTGGCATATTCCAACTGCTTGACCGGCTCATCGGAAAACGCCCTCAGCTTGGGGTAGATGTTTTCAATCCCCAGGCTTTTAAGGAGTCTTTCCTTGAGGTCCGTGCTGGAGAGGATCGCCAATTCGGAATGGAGAATTTCCTGCAGACCGACCCGCACGGGAGTCTGCTCCCCGCTCACCATGGGGCTCTGATACTCCTGACCGTAGCGAAACATCAAGGTGGAGGATGCTTCATATTTTGCAGGCAGAAAGTAATAGACCAGCGGGGTGAGAATAACCGCAAGGCAGAATATGGAAATGATCATGTACTTGTGTTTGAAAAACACGATCAGGAGATCCCTCAGGTTGAAGGGCCGAGGTTTTCCATAAACCCCCGAACCAGCCGAATAAAACGAGACGGCGCGGTTTGACGCGGCCGTCGGTACACCTTGATTTCCAGGGATCGGTTTCTGTGTCATTTCAAAAGTCCCTTCACTACAGGATGGGTATGGCGATGGGTACGGGCGTCATGTTCTTGATGTATTGCTCGACCCAAAGATTGAGGTTTGCAATGGGCGATCTCGGAACGTAGACAATATCATGGGGTGCCACGAGGAAGTCCTGGGACATGTCCGTCCCGTCATTAACCTTGTTGATGTCGGCCGTCATCACCACGGGCTTTTTCCCCGAGGCCGCTCGTATGACGACAATCTCATTGGTGCGTGCGGTTTTCGTCACCCCGCCGGCCTTCGCGATGGCCTGCCTCAGGGTCATCGGCCCCACGATGTCCTGAAGCCCGGGCGAAGTGACTTCACCATCCACAAACACTTTGTTCCCGCCGAAGTTGCGAACGATGACGGTGAGTTCGCACTTGGCCAGTTCCTGGGAGTATTTCTCCTTGAGCAGGTCCGTCAACTGTTGCGGGGTCAAACCGATCACGGAGACCTCGCCGATCAACTGCAAAGCGATCCGGCCATCGGGACGAACGATGATCTGTTCGTTCAACTCACTGTTGTAGAAAAACTTCACGTCCAGTTGATCGCCGTAGTTGATCGTGTATTCCTGGGCGGGATACGGAGCAATGGTCCCGGGTTGACCGACGGGCACCGGGTTCTTGACCACCGGCCCGCAACCTGCGAGTAGGAACAGGACAACTGAGCACACTTTTACGGAAAACAGTCTCGATTCGGTTGTTTTCATATGAATCTCCATGGAAATTGGTCAATTGCGGGATTGAGTTCACTTCCTCATTTATATGTAACAAAGCTTTCGACAATCATATTTATCGAGTTGAACAATCTTGAAAAATTTAAAAAAACATGGCCATACACATGATCTCTTGATTACAAGTTCTTTATACATATGCCAACACCATGCATTTTAATTTATTTCTGCTCAATGAATAGAATTTGATAACTTAATGTCGTGATTACTAACAATATGGAATCGACTTTGTTCTTAATTAGTAAAATAAATCGTCAATTTTCGTCTATTATATGTTGTTTAATGAAATTATCCAGATCCATTTTTTGTTCGATGGAAAGCTCACCGAATTTTACACCACAACGCCTTGTTGCAAGAGAATGCCATGAATCCTTATCAATCTGAATGTCATAAATGACTTGACATTCTATCCGTTTCATATGCGCAAAATGGCCATTGGTGGCAAATATTTTTATATATGAAAATCCGACAGTCTGCGGTTTTCTTGAAAGATAACGCACTGATATTCCATTTGAACTTATGTCTATTATCTGTCCAATGGTTATTGGTTCATCTTTTCTTATCAATACGGCAAATGAGCCTTCCTTGCCAACGTATCTTTTACCTCTCCTATGTTCTATCATAACTATATTTTCCTCTATGGGAATTATGTTATGGAGCATCAAGTGCTCTTAAGCCTTTGGATCCATTCGTTGGCACCGTTTTCAGCAATCTTTGCCTGACCGCTATTGCCGCCGTTGGTCAGCAATGCGCACTCCCCCTTGCGCCTTCACTCGCTGAGTCTTCGTTGACCCTGTCCATGATCCTTCACGCTGCCACGATTTCGCCTCGAACCGGGTGCTGTTCGCCGCCGAGACTGCCGGCGCCGTCGAGCCGACAGCCGCTCCTCCGGCAGGAAGCCAAAAATAACCCGAATGCTTTCATGTCGGAACGAGACGACCATGCCGGTTCGATGAACCAAACAAAGCGTTCAAACACAACCGCCGGTGGGTTTAGGCACAGTTGCCGCCAGGCAGTTCCCGGGGTTGCCCGAGAGAGGCTATCCGGCATGGAGATCGGCGGTGGGTCGATTCAGCGGTGTCGAGCGATACGGGACGGAAATGATTGCGCAGTGAGCGTTTCGCTGGAAGACGGCTTCCACGAAAGGACCGAGGCTTTTCTAATCGGGCTGTTCGTTCTCGATTGACCGGAGGGTCGGGAAAGCCTTGCCGTGGCCTCCGTGAAAACCGAGTCTGTCGGGCTTTCGTCCTCAAGTCCACCGGGCCGCAGAAAAAGGGCTAAAGCTCCGCCAACCAAGTTCCATCTCCCCGGTCCAACCCGGTGAGGGAACTGCCAAAATAACTCGGGATTCTCACAATTCTCAAAGATTGAAAGTTTAGTGACTGTGATCCTTATATGACATGCAAGAGAGGGGGAAAAGGACTAATCTATAGGGTAAAAATTGAGTACAGCTTATCCCCAATATCGTATTAACATACGTTATCTCAAGTAGTTACTTTAATTCATGCGAAGTTGTCGAATGCTGCCGACACCTGCATTTTTTTTTGAAACAGCCCGCCGCCAAGGCAAGACGCACCCGCTGCCGTCCATTGACAGAACAGAAGCCCCCCGCGCTTCCTTCGCCGCGGGATGCCCAGCCCGCCCTGACTGTGGCGGATTCGAACCGCAGAGGGCCGACCGAACGGATGGGCTCCAGGGACTGGATGTTCGTGCTCCGTCCGATTGGACGTTGACGACGTTATATGGTGCAAGTTATAATTTTAAATGGAACTTGACATGAACGATTTCTTCTTGAATATCCAACGGTTGTTCATCTCCACACAACTTCTCTTTCCCTTGCCTTTTCCTTTTTCCATCATGGACATATGGCTTCGGAGCGGTGAGAACCGATCGTATGTCGGGCGAACCTGCACGTTCAGGCACCGGCTGCCGGTCGGCCCGTGCAAGCGGGCGAAAGTTCGGCCGTTTGGTTCTCACGCATCGCGCCGGTATGCGGCTCTTCTTTGTCCGGCAAGTACAAAGCGAGCGCGCCTGCCCTCCAGAACATTCTGGAGCATGCGTCGGTGAACAAGACATGACGGTATTTTCAAAACATCTCCGGCAGATATCGAGGGCGCGATGGATTTGCTGAATGCAAATCTGGTAGAAGAAAGACCGGATTCCTCAAGGAATCCGAAAAATGAGCTAAGTACTGGTAGTCCCAAGGGGACTCGAACCCCTGTCTCCGGCGTGAGAGGCCAGTGTCCTAGGCCACTAGACGATGGGACCGGAAAAGTATGGCTGGGGGACTAGGATTCGAACCTAGGTAGGCAGATCCAGAGTCTGCAGTCCTGCCGCTGGACGATCCCCCAACGGAGAGTGAAATTTATCCAAAGTCCCGCTGCAAGTCAAGCGGAAAGCTCATCCGCATGCCGGGATGCCTTGCGCTTGTTCTGTCGCGGAAGTTACTCTATAATGAAATGTCAGCGGTTGCCTTTTGTATTCGCTGGAGTTCCCGGGATTATCGGGAGCGCAACACCGGCCGCAAGGCCCGTATTCACAACGTAGCGTGGTGCGGCGAGATTCGCCTGTGCCTGCCGTCCCGGCACGGACGCCGGCCACCCGAAGGGGCGCTGCGAAAAGACATCCGGCGCACGTATGGCGCGAGAGGAAACCGTGCAAGCTCCGAAATCGGCGAACGCCTCCAGAATCCGCATAATGTTGCCCTCTACAACCGATGCCCACGGTTTCGACCTCGAACACTATCGTGCACGCATGTCCAAGTTCCTTGACCCGGCAGAAAACGACAACCGCGTATTTTATGACGCACTGCAGTATGCATACGACCTTCACAAGGGCCAGACGCGTAAATCCGGCGCCCCCTATATCAGTCACCCCTGTTCGGTGGCCGAAATCCTGGCGCGCGAGTTGCATTTCCGGGACCCCCATCTGCTCGCCGCCGCCCTGCTTCACGATGTCGTGGAAGATATCCCGGGAATCACTCTCGAAGATATTCTGCGCCGTTTCGGAAGCCGCATCGCGGAACTGGTGGACGGATGCACCAAGTTGACCCGCCACCATCTGGACCGAGCCGCCCTGAAGGATTTGACGCACAGCAAGATTTTTCTCAGCGCCAGCCGCCGTCTCGGAGTCCTCATCATCAAGCTCGTGGATCGCCTCCACAATCTGAGAACGCTTCATTACCTTCCCCAGGCCAAGCGGCAGCGAATCGCGCAGGAAACGGTCGAGGTCTATGCCCCCATCGCCGCCCGGTTCAACATCTACCCGCTGAAGCGCGAGCTCTACCACCTTGCGCTATCCTACCTATATCCGCGCAAGAGTAAGAAGATCCTCCAGCACGTGCGGGAGCTTCGAAATTCCGCGGAGGTTGTCGACATTGAAAACCGGCTCCGCGAAATCCTCCTGCAAGCCGGGGTCGCCGCGGACATTCGCCCTCGTCCCAAGGGGCTCGGCAGCTACTACAACGCACTGAAACGCACGCTCGACATCGGCAACCCCGAGAACTACTTCGATTTCGCCGTCGTTCTGGCCACCGGCGAAGATTTGAAATGCTACCTGGTCCTGGGAATCATTTGCAAGGACTTCGTGTCCATTCCACGCAGCTTGAGGGACTTCATCGCCAATCCCAAGATCAACGGCTACCGGAGCCTGCATGTCCGGGTCCATGTGGGAGGACAGAACTACCTGGTCAAGATCCGCACTGAAGAGATGGACCTCCAGGCTTCCTACGGCGTGCTCCAGGACTGGACCGCCCAGACTCCGATGAGCGATGACCACTGGGCGGAAATCAGCGACCTGTTGCGCACCATCGGCGAGTACGGCGGGGCGGGAGCGCAGCGAAAAGAGTTGATTCGGCTCTCGGAAGCCGAAGAGATTTTCGTTTACAGTCCCCAGGGCGATATTTACTACTTGCCCAAGGGCAGCGTGGTGCTCGATTTTGCGTACAAGATCCACTCCGAACTGGGGGATCACTGCCAGGGAGCCCTCGTGAACGGCTTGTGGGAACCCCCGACCCGAGTCCTCAAGGATGCCGAAACCGTCGAAATCCTCACCTCCCCCGACCTGCTCGATGTGGACCCCGACCTCGAACAGCTTTGCAAAACCCCCAGGGCGCGATCCTTTTTGAACCGCCACATCCAGCACAGAAGGCAGCACTTCGCCCGGGAGATCGGCCGCCAGGTCCTGAACCAGGAGCTTCGACGTCACGGGTTCGGACCTGACGCACTCGACGACGAAACAGTCTCGCTTCTGCTCGAAGTCATCAATATCAAGGATATTTCAGAGCTTTACACACGACTCGGCCAGGATCTCCTGTCCCCGGAGCTCGTTCTTTACTACCTCGAGGCGCCCCTGCAAGCCAAAGACCGCCACCCCCATCACAGCCCTCATTCTCCGGATGAACGCAACGCCATCCTGGTCTCGGAGCTGGACAAGGCTTTTCACAAATTCGCACGGTGCTGCAACCCTTACCCCGGTCAGGAGAATGTGCTGGCCACGATCAGTGAGCGCGGAACGACCTTCCATCATCCGCGATGCGAAGACCTGAAGAGCCGTCACGGCCTTCAGCCCCAGCATCTGCTCGATGTCTGCTGGGACTTCGACGGTACCTGGCGTCACGTTCTCGTCTTTCAACTGCACATCCAGCAGCAGAGCATCTCGGACCTGCTGCCCATCCTGACCCGCATGCCTTCCACGGTCCGGATCCGGTACATCGAATCCGTCATCGGCAAACACAATGAGCCGACGGTCCGGCTGAGCGTGGCGCTCCACAGCTTTGCCGAAGCCCGGGAGCTGTTTCGGATTCTGCCCGAAGACCGTGTCTCCATCGATGAATACGGCCGCCAGGGAGCGCCCGCCAGAGTCCACACCGAGTGCCCCTACATTCCGGATCGGGCGCGCTGAAGACCGTCCGGCGCTGGCACGCCGTGAATCCGGCGTTCGACTCGCGCCACGGCGGGCCGCGGACCGGAATCGGCAGATGCCCGGCTCCGGCACGCGAACCCCAACTCCATTCCGCGCGGGTCGCTCATGTATCCGGCGCCGATCCGATTCGTACCGCGACTCGTCAAGCCGTCAACTCCTTTCCGTTATCCCATATCTGTTGCATTTTTAATGGATTTGTTTATTTTGTTCATAACGTCTTCCCGGAGTTTATGGAAGGTGGTATTTGATGGAGTGGTATTCCAACACGGCCCGGTGTCGATGCGGATCGTTTCGCGACCGTGACGGGCACAGGTGTGTCGGAGAATCACAGCTGTGAGTCATGTGGAAAGGAGACTACATGGAAGTTTTCCGGACAAGTAAGGCTGGGATTGTTTTTCGATCGATTCGGTTGTTTACGTTCGCTATCGCTCTACCCTGTTTCCTGCTGATGTCACTGAGCATCCCCTCCGCGCACGGAGCCGCATGGCAGCAGGGCCCTCCTTCGTTTGCCGATCTTGCCGAACAAGTCAAGCACGCGGTTGTCAATATTTCCACCACGCAGGTCTTGAAGGAAAGCCCGATGCAACAGTTCATGGGACCCAACTCTCCCTTCCGCGATTTTTTCGATGACGATTTCATGAAGCGATTCTTCGGAGAACAACCTCAAGGACAAAGAAAGGGACATGCTTTGGGTTCCGGGTTCATTATCGACCAGTCCGGCCTGATTCTCACCAATAATCATGTCGTGGAGAAAGCTGACGAAATCAAGATCAAGACGCTCAGCGGAAAGGAATACGACGCAAAAGTGGTCGGACGCGACTCCAAGACCGATATCGCCCTGATCAAGGTCACGCCCGACGCGGATTTCCCGAAGCCCGCGCAGCTAGGCAATTCGGACGCCATCCGAGTGGGCGACTGGGTGATGGCGGTGGGAAATCCTTTCGCTCTGGGCCACACCGTGACCGCGGGCATCATCAGTGCCAAGGGCAGGGTCATCGGGGCGGGCCCCTACGACGATTTCCTTCAGACCGATGCCGCGATCAACCCCGGGAACAGCGGCGGCCCCCTCTTCAACATGAACGCTGAGGTAGTCGGCCTCAATACGGCCATTGTAGCCCACGGGCAGGGCATCGGGTTTGCCACCCCCATCAACGTGGCCAAAGACATCCTGGAGCAGCTCAAATCCGGCAAGGTGGTTCGGGGCTGGCTCGGGGTCATGATCCAGGACATCACGCCCGAACTGGCCGAGTCGTTCGGGATCAAGGAGACCAAGGGAGTCATCGTCGCCGACGTGGTGCCGGACGCTCCGGCTGAAGCCGCGGGCATCAAGCGCGGTGACGTCATCACTTCGGTCAACGGGAAAGAAATCGATAATGCCCCCGCGCTCTCCCGGTACATCGGTTTCAGCGCTCCCGGGACCCCGCTCTCGCTGCAGATCATCCGGGACGGCAAACCCATGTCGATCAAGGTTTCCAGCGGAACCATGCCCGACGAAGGCAAGGAAGCCAAAGTCGAAAAGAAGGAAAGCCTCTGGGGCATGGTCGTTCAGAATATCACGCCGGAAATCGCTCAGCGCTTCGGATGGGATGAAAACGAACGCGGCGTCGTCATCACCGAAGTCAAGCCGGGAAGTCCCGCCGGCGAAGCCCGGTTGCGCCCGGGCGACCTGATCAAAGAAGTCAACCGGCAAAAGATTCAGAACATCAGGGATTACAACCAGGCGGTTCAGAAGCCTCAGCGGGGCCAGAGCATGCTGCTGCTCGTGAAGAGGGGCAAGAATACGTTTTTTGTCTCGCTGAAGTCGACTCAGGAGTAGCTTTCGCCGGGTTTGCTTGCCTGGGTTTCCAAAGACATGTACAATCCGCGCGTGGGAAATCGGCGCCACGCACTTCGCGTGGCGCCGTATCCCTCTTGAAGCCTATTTCCGGAACGGAGGCCGGACTTCTTCGGACCATGATTGCGAAACCGACCTGTTTCATCGTCACCGCTTCGCCGGAGGCCGTCCGCAGAGAGAAGGACAAGGCCCGTGCGTTGCGCAGGACTCAATGGTGGCAGAACCAGATTGCCAAAGGCGTATGCCGCTATTGCGGGAAGCCGACTCCGCCGAAGGAGCTCACCATGGATCACGTGGTTCCCCTGGTGCGCGAAGGCCGCACCACGCGAGGCAATGTCGTGCCCGCCTGCAAGTCCTGCAACGACAAGAAGAAGTACCTGCTTCCCATCGAATGGGAGGAATATCTTCGGAATCTCGGCGGCCGGCCCGTCCGCGAAGATTGAAACCAGGATTGTGAGATCGAGGAAGAACGGAATGGAACAGTGTAAGGAATGTGATCTGGCCATCTACTGCTATTCGGATTCAAGCACCTGGATTTTTCGTACCAAGCAGGAAATGGAAGAGAAGAAAGCCGCCATTTCGGAGTGCCCGGTTCGCGAGCAGGTCGAGGAATTGCGACTGCAGGAAAAGCGAAAATGCTCCGGGGTCGGCGCGGGGTAGTCGTGCCCGTGTCCCGCCTTTCCAGACGGGCCACCGGCACAAGTCCGCCCGGATCGGCCGGGGATATCTTTAAGTGAACATGTTGATCCGGCAATTCACGGCGTGTTTGAGGTAATCTTCAGCTGTCTGGACCTCGACGCCCTCAAGGAACTCCCCGGGGTCTATTCCCATCATATCCACCGTCATCTTGCACGCCACCAGGTGGACCCCTTCCAGTTGAGCCATCTCCAGCAATTCACAAATACTCGGGATACCCGCCGCCTCGACTTTCTTTTCCATCATCCGGGTCGCCACCATGGCCATCCCCGGCAGGGCCCCCATGGTCCCCGGCGGAATGAACCGGCACCGGTCGCCACCGCCTTTTCGGATCACGTTGATTCCCATGAAGGTGTAGAAAATCGTCGACTCCATCCCCATCCGAGCCGCATTGATTCCCAGGATCAGGGCCGGATAGGCGCCGTCCAGGGTATCCCGGCTGCAGATGAAAGTGCAGGACACCTTTTCGTCGGCGCTCTCTGAAGAGTTTCGGGTTGCGGGTTTGTTTTCTTCTGCCATGGTTGACTCCATTCCGGACATTGCCCATCTTCGACGCGTCAGGGCGGCTGCGTTTCACGAAAGGCTCGCCGCGCGCCTCATTCCCTTTCCGCCTCGAACCAACGATCACTGCTGCCGCACGCAATGAATCACTTTCACGACACTGGGGTGCGCCACACGGTAGTACATCAGGTTGCCGTCCCTGCGCGAGGCAAGAATTCCTTTTGATTTCATGAGGTTCAACTGTTGAGACGTGTATGGCTGCGCGGTGTTCAGCAACCGGCACAGTTCGTTCACGCAGCGTTCGCCCCGCTCCAGGATGTCTATGATCCGCAGTCTCACCGGGTGAGCCACGGTCTTGAGGATTTCAGCCGCTTTCTGCAATTGAGCGGCCTCGACCTGGACAATCTCTTCGAGATCCATGAATCCTCTCTCACTATATGAACATCTGAATATGCAATTTTTCGAATATATCTTCCCGCCGACGATGTCAAGTATCTTTTTCATCCTTTTTCAACCCCGTACGGCCCCGCGTTCCTCACGGCCCATTTCAGCGGACGGGCACGCACGGCTCGATGCAATGCCTCCGCGCGGACCCGGGCGCCGGGTGCTCCTCCCGGCTGTCCGGCCGTGCTCCGGCTATGGCTCGTTGCGATCTTATGGTATATTATTGAATCGGAAGTGGGCTGAAAGGAGAATGGAACATGGCTGCGAGCGGGCGCTTTGGAAAGTACGGCGATCTGAAGAGGAAGGCGAAACTGAGGGCTAACGTCAAGTTGGATTCCGACAGGGCCAAAATGGCGTTCACCTCTCGCAGAGCGAAAACGCCCGGCCAACACACCACGGGAGGCGGCGGCAAGTAGGGATTATGGAGGCCGAAGACAGTCAGGAAACGAAGAAAAAGAAGCCCAATGTGGTCATTCGACCCATGGAGATCGACGATCTTGCCAAGGTGTTTCACCTGGGCGAGAAATTGTTCACTGCAAGAGAAGTACCCAACCTTTATCGTACCTGGGACGAGTACGAGGTGATCGCCCTTTTCCAGGGAGATGCGGAATACTGCCTAGTGGCGGAAATCGAAGAAGAGATGGTCGGGTTTGCCCTGGGGACCACCGTCACCAAGAGCCATTCCGCCTGGCGATACGGATACCTCGTCTGGCTCGGTGTTGTCCCGGCCTATCACGGCATGGGGATTGCCTCCAGGCTTTTCAACCGGTTCCGCGACCTGATGCTGGAATCCGGCGTGCGCATGCTTTTGGTGGATTCGGAGGCGGACAACCTGCCCGCCCTTCGCTTTTTCCGCAAGATGGGCTTCCGCCACCCCCAGCAACACATCTATCTGGCGCTCAATCTCGATCCTCGCCTGCGTCGGATCCGGGAGAAGAAGACCGACGGACGCCAGGACGGCCGGTACAAACTGGATGACGATGACTAGAAATCAGCAGCTCGTAAAGCCGAAACGGCTCAAGCAGCTTCTGCGTCGACTGGTGAACATCTACTCGCCGTCGGGCAAAGAAGAGGAAATTCTCCATTTTCTACAGAGCTATCTCCGACGGCACGGCCTTCCCGTGGAACTCCAGGAGGTCGACACGAACCGGCACAACCTCATCGTAATGCCGCCGGACACGGAAGTTCTCCTGGCCCTCGTCGGACACGTGGACACGGTGATGGCCCACGATCTGGACCACTTTGGGTACGAGGAGGACGGAGACCTGGTCTACGGTCTTGGAGCGGCCGACATGAAGGGTGGATGCGCCGCCATGGTGGAAGCCTTCGTTGCGGCGTGGGAAGCGGACCGTTCCGTTCTTCCGGTGGCGCTCGCCCTGGTGGTCGGGGAGGAGGAGGAAGGAGACGGCGCCCAGAAGCTTGCCAGGGAGTATCATTTCCCTTGGACGGTGATCGGCGAGCCGACCGACCTCCAGCCATGCTTGAGCCACTACGGGTACATCGAAGTCCAGATCACGGCCACCGGCAGGCGCGTTCATGCATCCCTGGCCAACCTCAGCCGCAATCCAGTGGAAACCGTGATGCGTTCCGTGCTGAGAATAGGCGAATACGTGGCGGCTCGCAGACCCGACATGGTCTACAATATACGTGACCTCTCGACCTCACGCTCGGGTTTCGCCGTACCGGATCGTTGCACGGCCTTTCTAGACATCCATCTGCCCCCCTCGGCGCCCATAGGAGAAATCACGGCCGAGATTGAAGAGGTCGTGCTTCAACAGGAGCATGACAGCCCGGAACACAGCGAAACCGTGCGCTTTGCCAATATTCACTCAGGATACGAGCTCCCGGAAAAGGGAGCGGTCGTGGAGGCTCTGAAGAAGGTTTACTCGCGCAATGCCATCGAGTGGTCCCCGCAGGCGTTTCGGAGCCACTCCGACGCGAATCTTTTTTGGGCCGCGGGAATGAAGCCCCTCCTGCTCGGTCCCGGCGCCCTGGAAAAAGCCCACTCCCCCGAAGAATGCGTCTCCTTCAATGACGTTCTCGCCGCAGCGAGGCTCTATCACGATCTGCTGACGGCGCTCACCTCCTGAAGCCCCCGGTCCCGGGGGATTCGAAACACGCCTCGAAGCCGTTCCGATCAGGAAGCCGTCGCGGACGTCCCTTCCCGCTGCCGATCCAGCTCCGGCAAAACCATTTGCCGTTCGCTGTATATAAATATTCCGCCGCTGAAATGCTCCCTGTGAGCGGCGCACACCTCTTCAACCAGGCCTTCCAACTCGGGGCAGTTCTCGATTCGCACATAGAGCGAATACCCTTCGGCCGCCAGGCTGGGCAGCGGCTCCCTGCTCATCGCCACCAGCAACGGTCCGCTGTGGATGCTCATCGTCCACCGGAAGGCCCGCCTCAGAGGTTCGAGCACATAGGGTTGTGACGTAAGCGCCGCCTTGATGCGATCAATGAGTCGGCCCGGCCTTTTCGGCGGCTGTCTGTAAAATGTGACATCCGCTCGGTGAGACTTCTCCTCGCCATCCACAAAGACGGTGAACGGGTCGCCGCCTTGTTCCCTGGAGCAGCCGGTCACTCCGCCGATCCTTTCATAAAGCTCGTTTGAAACCGTTTCAAGGGGATCCTTCTTGTCCCAGACTATCATGGTAACCGCCTGCTTTTCCATGCCAAGACCTCTTTCAAGGGATTTCACCCGGCGTCTGCAGGGAATCGAGAAATCCCCACCGGCAGCCGGCTGCACTGTGGTACACTGGATGTTGTAGATGACGAACAATCCGGTGCAGTTTATTCCAATTGGAATAATGATGCCACATAATTTCGTGGTGCGCCGTTCAACACGCAGCCGCGCAGCGGTGGCGACGGTTTTGGACAACATCGGTGCAAAAGCGGCAGGGCTCGCGGACGGTGACTCTCCACCTCCGCGGGCACGCAACCCGGGCAGTCATGAGAACGGAGGCGGCAGGATTCTCTGATGGTTGCTGGCAGTTTCGGTTCTTTCGTCGGATTCTCGCGAACAGCCTTCGCCTGGCTTCTCCTCCCCTTCTGTCTCTGGGCCTGTGGAAGCACGCCGGCGGTCATCCGAGACGTCGAGGTTCACCCGCAGGATGCCCTTCACTACCTGGATTGGACCGCATCGGAGGTGGTGATCGACGCCGATCGGCACGCCGCCCTCGACCGGGAATTCGACCGTCGGTATCTCGCCCCCTGGCATCGGCAACAGCCGGTTTATTCCCGATCGGACATGGAAAAGGAGCTTCTGAAGTTTCGAAAAAACCCCGGATTCGGCGAGAACAAGCGAGCGCATGGCCCCGACTGGATCGAATCCATGGCCGCCCGCGCCAATCTTGAACATTATCCCGACGCCGGCTTTGCCGGCGTCACCGTGGTCAACTCCGACCTCCGCCTTCTTCCCACCCACAGACCTCACTTCGACAGCGCCGACGGAGCCGGAACCGGCTATCCCTTCGACAATTTGCAGAACTCCGCCCTTCACGCCAACACACCCGTTTTCGTCAGCCACCGGTCCGCGGATAAAGCGTGGGTCTTCGTCGAATCCCATTCCGGATTCGGGTGGCTCCCCGCCAGGGACGTTGCCCGCGTGGACGAGGCTATCGTCGCGCAGTGGGAGAACCGTCGGCTCATAACGGTTCTTGAAGACGAGTCTCCCATCTTTGACGAAAAAGGCATGTTCCTGTTCAGTGCCAACGCCGGTGCGTTGTTCCCCTTGTTCGACGAGGACCCCGACGCGTACCGGATCCTCGTCGCCGTACCCGATGAAACCCGCAATGCCGAAATCCGCCGCAGCCGCCTGCTTAAAACCTACGCCCGGGTGAAGCCTCTACCCTTGACACGCCGCAACATCGCCTCCGTGGCCAACATTTTTCTCAACAAGCCTTACGGGTGGGGCGGAATCTATCAGAACCGCGACTGCTCCTCGACGCTCAAAGACCTCTTCGCACCGTTTGGAATCTGGCTCCCGCGCCATTCTTCCGACCAGGCCCTCCACGGGGGATACTACATGGATTTGAGCGGCCTCGATCCCACGGCGAAAGAACGCGCCATCATCCGGGACGGTTTGCCTTACCTGAGCCTGCTGTGGCTCAAGGGTCACATCATGCTCTACCTTGGAACCTTCCAGGGGCAACCCCTTGTGCTGCACAACATGTGGGGCGTCAGAACCCGGCGCCTTTTGCAGCGTGAAGGAAGGCTGATCATCGGCCGCGCAGTCATCACTACCTTACGACCCGGATCGGAGCTCCGCGAGTTGGACCGGTCCGGGGGCGGCCTTCTCGACAAGCTGCAGGGCATGACGCTTCTGGTCACCCCTCCCACTCCCGCCAATAAGGAATGAATCCGCCGGATGCCCCTCCCGCCGGCAAGGCTGCTTCGCGAATTCCACACAACTCCGCTTCCACCCCGGCAGGACAGGAAGCCCAATAAACACTCCGGCCCGGGGCCTGGCCGGTGCGAGGTTTCCGGTTTCACCCTAGAGGCGCGACCACGAAAAAGACCACTCCAGGGCCTGTGCCCGTGGCGTGAACACTTACCCGTGTTCGACTCGGACGCTGCTGCGGCTTGAACTGCATGGAATGAAATCTTAATATCTAAATCAGCCAACAATGGCTGGGAGTTGCCCGGTATCGGAGGTTGAATGATGGATAAAAGAGATATTTTGTCTCTCAGGAATATGTTGATCGTGAGGCGCAAGGAAATTTTGGACCGCGTCAACCGTCTGGCGGCGGTCTGGAAGGGTGTGGAGCCGGCCATCGAATTGGAGGAGGAGGCCCAGAAGGCGAGCATCACCGAGCCTTATCAGCGGTTGGATGCAAACCGGAAGAAGGAGGTCGAACAAATCGACCTGGCCCTGGGCAAAATCGCCATCGGTGAATACGGAATATGCGAATCCTGCGGCGACGATATTGCCCTCAAACGGCTTGAGGCGATCCCGTGGGCCCGGCTTTGCGTGGATTGCGCCCGGGACTTCGAGCAGAGGCACGAGACGCTTCCCGAAACCACGGAGGTCTTGGCGGCCGCCAGACTCCCGGACCTGTACCACGACCTTTCCAACGAACAGATCGTCAAGCTCATCCGCGAGCGACTGCACCCGCTGAAAAACGTGGATGAGTCCGATCTGCGGATATACGTACGAAGAGGGGCGGTCAATCTTGAAGGCGTGGTTCCCGGTGACGCGGAGCACCAGGCCATCCTGCGGACGCTCATGCGGGAAATGGGATTTGTCTCCGTCGTCGATCGCCTGGAAGTCGAAGAATCCCAGGTGGAACACAACGACGACGCGAATGCGGAGGTCGAGGAGCCCGATGAAACCGAGGTGGAAGAGCTTCTCATCGAGGAAGGCGGAATAGCCGAAGGCCTGTTCGAAGGGCAAGGCGACGATTCACCCTATGCCGACAGTGACGATCGCATGTGAACCCGCGCTTCCCGGGGCTTTCAACCATGTGCGCGCGGCTAGGCGCCCGATTCTCCAGCCCGCCGCCGCCATGCATTTGAAGGTCGGACCCCACGCGCCGGTATGGCGAACCTCCGCGCGTTTCGACCCGGATGCCCGGAGATACCTCGAATTGCCCCCTTGGCGCGGCCCCGAGGCGTCATCAGTAGATTTTCAGCTGCCGGCAGGAACGCACGGAGATACCGAGATGTTCGTAGGCCAGGCGCGTGGCGAGGCGCCCGCGCGGCGTTTTGTTCAGAAACCCTTCCTGGATGAGATAGGGTTCGTAGACGTCCTCGAGGGTATCGCGCTCCTCGGACACCGCCGCCGAGAGCGTTTCTATCCCGACGGGACCGCCGTCGTATTTTTCGATGATGGTGCTGAGGATCTTCCGATCCATCCCGTCGAATCCCTTTTCATCCACATCGAGCATTCGGAGCGCGAGGTCCGCCACTTCGCGCGTGATCCTGCCGTCCGCGCGGACCTCCGCGTAATCTCTCACCCTGCGAAGCAGCCGGTTGGCGATTCGAGGAGTGCCCCTGGACCGTTTGGCGATTTCCATCGCGCCCTCCGCGTCGACCCGGATACCGAGGATTCGTGCCGAGCGGGTGACGATGAGCTTCAATTCGTCCACCTTGTAGAATTCCAGCCGAAGGGTGACCCCGAACCGGTCTCGTAGCGGCGGAGAAAGCAGCCCGGCGCGGGTCGTTGCGCCCACCAGAGTGAACGGGGGAAGGTCCAGCTTGATGGTACGGGCCGAAGGCCCCTGGCCGATGATGATGTCCAGTTGAAAGTCTTCCATGGCCGGGTAGAGGATTTCCTCGACCACGTGATTGAGGCGGTGGATTTCGTCGATGAAAAGCACGTCGCCCTGTTCGAGGTTGGTCAGGATGGCCGCGAGATCGCCCGCCCTTTCGATCACGGGACCCGAAGTGCTGCGCATGTTGACACCCAGCTCATTGCTGATGACGGTGGCGAGCGACGTCTTCCCCAAACCGGGAAATCCGTGGAAGAGCACGTGATCGAGCGGTTCGGCGCGTTGCTTGGCCGCCTCGATGAATACGGCGAGGTTCTCCTTGACGGTCTGCTGTCCCACGTATTCATCCAGCCGCCTCGGGCGCAGACTGTTTTCGACCGGGAGGTCATCTTCATGGGGTTTGGGTTCGACGATTCGCTCCGTCATATCGGCACTCTCGCCCGGAACGCCGACCGCGCGCCCGGCTTTCCCCTCAGGGTTCAACTTTCGACACCGTCTGCATTGTATCGTCTATGCCAGCAATCTCAAAGTTTCTTTGAGCAGTTTTTCCACCGGGGGATCCGCCCCCAGGGACTTGATCGCCTTTCCCAATGCTTTCTCGGCTTCGGCGGGACGATACCCGAGATTGACCAGGGCCGAGTACGCGTCGCCATAGGACGACTCCGCGGCGGGAGCCGGCTGCTCGGCTTCCCTGCCTTTCTTGACGGACATCTTGTCCCGCAGTTCGAGCAGGATCCGCTCGGCGATCTTCTTCCCCACTCCCGGGATGCTCTTGAGACGAAAACCTTCCTGCTGAAGGATGATCCTGTGCAGGTCATCCGGGGTCAATCCCGACAGGATGTTCACCGCCAGTCGCGGCCCGACCCCATTCACGGTGATCAGTCGCAAGAACATGTCCTTTTCGGCGACGGTCCTGAACCCGTAGAGTTGAATGGCGTCTTCGCGGATATGAGTGTGAATGTTCAGGGCGACCGTATCGCCCGGTCCGGGCAGGTCATAGAACGTGCTCAGCGGGACGTACACGATGTAGCCCACCCCGTGCACGTCGATCACGAGGTAGTCGGGAGCTTTGTGGCGCAGTCTTCCTTCCAGGTGTCCGATCATGATTTGCCCCGGACGATCCAGCGCGTTCGGGAACCGCTCGTGTTGACGTGGCACACGGCCACCGCGAGTGCATCCGCGGCATTGGGGTCAATGGGTTGGGATAACCGGAACAGGCATCGGACCATCTCCCCCACCTGGTCCTTGCCCGCCTTGCCGTAACCGACCACCGCTTTCTTGACCTCGAGCGCACTGTATTCGTAAATGGGCAGCCCGGCGTTTACTCCCGCCAGAATGGCCGCGCCGCGGGCCTGCCCGAGCCTCAGGGCGCTCTTCACATTCTTGGCGAAGAAAATGTCCTCGATGGCCATGCATGCGGGACCGACTTCAGCGATCACCCGGGTGAGTTGCTCGTAGATAATCTTGAGCCTTTGCGTGAGCGGCAATTCTCCGGACAGTCGGATCACCCCGTTGGCCACATGAAGGAGGCGGGTCCCCTCCCCCTCCACAATGCCGTACCCGGTGAACCTGGAACCCGGATCAACGCCGATCGTTCTGATCATGATGGTTGGTTTCCGTCCTTGACCGCCGGTGCAACAGGTTCAGGACAAGCCCTTTTCCTCATTCCCGCAGCCCGTCGCGAAACCGACGCCCATGGCATTGCATGAAAGTCGTCGTCATTCCCGCCAGGCCGGGAATCCTGGAGGTTTCTTCGATCCCGCCCGGGAAGCCGTCTCTTCCCGGGCGTGCCCATCGGGAAGGACTGTTCGCCATGTTCCCGACAGAGGTGAATCATGCGATTCTGTCCAGAATTTCGTCGGGTATGTCGAAATTGGCGTAGGCATTCTGCACGTCGTCGGAATCCTCGAGACCGTCCATCAGGCGCAGGAGCTGCTGTGCCAGTTTCTCATCCTCGACCCGAACCGTGGTCTGGGGAACCATCGTGATTTCAGCCACCTCGTAGGCGAGCTCCCGGGCATCGAAGGCCGCCTTGACATTGGCGAATTCCTCCAGGCTCGTGATCACCTCGAACTGATCGTCCTCGTCCTTCACATCGTCCGCCCCGGCATCCAGGGCGATCTCCATGAGCTCATCTTCGGAGACCTTCTCCTTATTGAAGACGATGCTGCCCTTCTTGCTGAACATCCAGGCAACACACCCCGCCTCCCCCAGGTTGCCGCCATTGCGGCTGAAAATATGCCGGATATCGCTTGCGGCACGGTTTCTGTTGTCCGTCATGATATCCACGAGCACTGCGACACCGCCGGGACCATAGCCTTCGTAATTCATCTCCTCGTAGGCCACCCCTTCGAGCTCGCCGGTCCCCTTCTTGATCGCCCTCTCGATATTCTCCTTGGGCATGTTCTCAGCCTTCGCGGCAAGGACGGCCGCTCTCAGACGAGGATTGGCATCGACGGCCCCGCCGCCCATCCTTGCCGCGACCATGATTTCCTTGATGATCTTCGTGAAGACCTTGCCCCGCTTGGCATCGGCGGCACCTTTCTTATGCTTGATGGTGCTCCATTTCGAATGTCCCGACATCTAGCCGTCCTCCTGATACCAACAATCCGTTTATAAAGCCCGTGAAAATCCCTTTCCACCATACTCGTCAACTACCGTGAACCCGGGGCTCACAACGAAGCATGCGAGCCTTCCTCCCCGAACGGACCGCGGTCCGGGTGGAAATCCCGCTCCGGGTTCCCGTCCCGTGGCCCCTCGGAGCGGCTTGTTCGACGCCGCGTCCTACGACTTCCTCAAACGCATGCCAATCACGTAGATTTCCTTGCTCTGTTTTCGCGAGGCGTCGGGTTTGGTCACCTTGACCCATTCGAAATCCCGCTTGACCGCCTGGAGAAGCACGTGGAATTCCGCCCCATGAAACAGCTTCGCCACAAAATGTCCGCCCGGCCTGAGCGCGGACCGCGCCATTTCCAGAGCGCTCTCGAACAGCAACGCGGATCGGGCGCTGTCCGCCACGCGAATCCCGGACGTCGAGGGAGCCATGTCGCTCAAAACGACATCGAAAGGCCCATGCTCGACGCTCAGCGACCGGGCGAGTTCGGGATCCGTGACGTCCCCCCGCAGTACCACCACGCCCTCGGGAAAACGGTGTTCGACCCCTTTCAAATCCACGCCGACCACCAGCCCTGACGGGCCCACAATCTCCCTTGCGAACTGCATCCAGGAGCCGGGAGCCGCTCCCAGGTCCAAAACTCTGTTGCCGGGTTTGAGGATCTTGTACCGGTCCTGGATTTCTTGCAGCTTATAGACCGCCCTCGCAAGATAGTGCTCTTTCTTTGCCTTGTGAAAATAGTGATCCCGCACCGTATAGGACATCGAATAAGCCTTAAAAGTCGTTCATTTTTCCGGAAATCCCGTATAACATAAACGATAGTTTTCTGTAAACAAAGCCCTTCTTTGTCGTTCGTTTCAAACGGAGTCGGACTCAGCGCCATCGCCGGAAAGGGGGTTGACCATGGAAAAGATCGTCAAGGGCAGGAAGATTGCTTTAGTGCAGGGGGATCTGACGGAACTCCAGGTTGACGCGATCGTAAACGCCGCAAACAGGCACCTCGCCTTGGGCGGCGGAGTCGCCGGAGCCATCAGGATGAAAGGGGGACCCACCATTCAGGAGGAATGCGATGCCATCGGCGGGACAGTGGTCGGCCAGGCGGTGATCACCGGCGGGGGCAACCTGAAGGCTGCTCACGTGATCCACGCCGTGGGCCCCCGCTATGGAGAAGGAGACGAGGACGAAAAGCTGCGCAATGCGACTCTGAACAGTCTGAAAAGGGCCACTGAGAAAGGTCTCGCATCCATTGCCTTTCCCGCCGTCAGCACCGGCATTTTCGGCTTCCCGAAGGACCGGTGCGCAAAGATCATGCTCGACGCCGCCGTTGCGTTCCTCGACAGAGAAACCACCTCGCTGCGGGATGTCATTTTCTGTCTCTGGTCGAAGGAAGACCTGGAAATCTTCGAGAAGACCCTTCAATCCATGGGCTGACCCATGGCCCGAAGGTGTTTGCGCCCGCCGTCACCCGAACGGCACGAGACGACTCTCGCGCCGTTCAAGTCTCATTTTCCTTCAACCGCCGAACGGGCGGCAAGTCGTTCCTTGAGCTTCGGAAAACGATCGATATCCGTGTGCGGCAGGAAACACGCCGCCACGTAGCGATCCATGTATGAAGCGGTCACCGAGAGCTCGAAATTCGTCGTCTTTCTCATTACGTCGACCACGTCTTTGCGGATGCGGTTGGTGAGACAGCATATTCTGGCCCCCATCAGCGATCCGTTCCCGATGTAAGTGATCTTGTCGGGATCGATTTCAGGCAGCAGACCGATGCACATGGCCTTTTCGATGTCGAGATGGCTCCCGAATCCGCCGGAAATGATGATTCGATCGAGCTTGTCGATACTTAATCCCACTTCGTCGAGAAGCGTCCGGCATCCGCTGTAAATGGCGCCTTTCGCGCGAATGAGCTGCTCGATATCGGTCTCGGTGATGACGATGTCCCTGTCGATTTGCGTCACGTCTTTCCAGGCCAGCACGTATTCGTAGACTCCATCGACCTGTCGAATGCGGTCCGACTTCAAGTCATGTCTGAATTTGCCGAGGTTGTCGATGATTCCCGTTTCGAAGAGGTTCGCCACGATGTTGATCAGGCCCGAACCGCAAATTCCCTTGGGGCGTACGTTCCCGATGGTCAGGATCATTGGTTCGAGCGTGTGCGGGTCGATCAGGAACTCTTCAATGGCGCCCTTTGAGGCGAGCATGCCGAACTGAATGCCCCCGCCTTCAAACGCCGGCCCGGCCGAACATGCCGCGCAGACGAGCCAGTCCCGATTGCCGATGACGATCTCGGCATTGGTGCCGATGTCCATGTACATCGTCAATTCGCTCGAGAGGTAAAAGCCCGATCCCATTACACCCGCAACGACATCGCCGCCGACGAAGCTCGAGATGTTCGAATAGACGAGGGCGGTCGTGTGCCGCGGCAGCTCGATGCCCAGGTCCACTGCCCGAACCGGCGGATAGATGGTCGAAGCGGGCACGTAGGGCGAACGCCGGATGTGGGTCGGATCGATTTTGAGCAAAATCTGTGTCAGGGTCGTATTGCCGGCCAGGGTAACCGTGGAGATCTCATCGCGCTTGACGCCCGATTTCTTGACGATCTTGCGAATGATCCTGTTGATGGTCTCCATGACGGCTTCCTGGAGTTTCTCCAGGCCGCCCGGCTTTTCGGCGACAATGATCCTTGAAATGATGTCCTCGCCGTAGCCGACCTGGGCGTTGATATCCCCGCGTTCGGCCAGAACATTGCCGGTGATGAGATCGATCAGTTGACCGAAGACCGTGGTCGTCCCGATGTCGACGGCGATGGCAAAGTTCCTGTCCGTGGTGTCCCCCGGCTCGATGTTGATAATGTGGGTCCTCCCGCGTTCAAAAACGGGCCGCGCCAGGGTGGCGGTGACTTTAAAGCCCGATTCTCTCAAAATCCCCGGCAGTTTTCGAATGACGGCCAGGCGGACCACCAACCGGTGCTCGCCGTGCTGCTTCCTCAGCGCGCTGATCAGGCGGCTCGTGTCGGCGACATTGTCCCGCGCCGTCGGTTCGGGGAGCTCGATGTACCTTTTCTCCACCGGCGGGATGAAGAGCCCCTGGTTCTTCAGATCCTCGAGATTGATCTGTTGCACCCGGGCGGTGCGCCCGGGAGGCCCGCATCGGGTCAACGCTTCCGCATCGATCTCCGATTCGACGGGAATCCGGACCACCAGATCGCTTCTCACCCGTGAGCGGCAGGCAAGCCTGTACCCCCCGGCAAGCTCATCCTCGCTCAACATCTCCGAACAACCGCCTTCGACGCTGCCCTCTTCGATTATCACCCGGCACTTGCCGCACTGGCCTTCGCCGCCGCAGGCGGCATTCACGTGAACACCCGCTTCCAGGGCGGCACGTATGAGACTCTTGCCGTCGGGATACGTTATTTGCCTGTTGAAAGGCAAGAATCTTACCCGGTGCTTCGTCATCTCCGACTCCTCGCTCCCGCGTTCGAGGGCGGGCAGGACTTCCCGCGCATCGACCCGCTTCTGCACAGGCTCCCCGGGGAAGCTCCGTACACGACTCCCCGAAACCTTACCCCGGGATATATGAAAGAAGCGATTTCAGGCGGTCTCCCAAATCCTCCTCACCTCATCGAGCCAATGGGCCAGACTCCCATTCAGTATTCGCTCCGCCCGGCGAACGTCCAGGCGATATTTCTCCGGAATATAGGACAGATCGACTACGTGAATCCCGCTTAAATTGCCGACGAACGGGCAACCTTTCAACTCGGATGGGGACAGCAGGGCCAGGAGCGAGAATACCCGGTTGAGCAGCGGCTTGGAGCGCTTGATTTTAACCCCTTGCAGCGTGTAGTTGTTGCTGAAGAAGCTCACACCCCCCGGGAAGTCCCCGGCAAGCGACGCTTCCGTGCATATCCCATCGCGTTTCAGCAGGAAAAACGGGGCCACGAGTGCCAGGGGCGGTGCCACGGCCCGAACGTCATCGGATCGCATGAAGACCCGCCTGAGCGCTGCGCACAGCCTTTCCTGCCTCGGATCGAATTCGAAAACCCTCGAGCGCTCCCCCTCGTCGCGCAAACGCTCCAGAACGGCGTTCCGGATTTCGGGCAAAACGAGCAGAACGGATGCGCCCTCAAGGGGTCGACCCCGAGGGTCAAGCGATTCCGGGGCAAGCTCATCGACGCCCTTCACCTGGAGCACTCGAGTGCAGGATAAGCCGGCGACGGCACATTCTCGAAGCCGCCCCGCCACTTCACGTGCATGAGCCCCGAAATGGATCTCCAGCTCCTCCAGCTTTTCTTTTTCGATAAACGCCGCCTCGGCCGCCTGGAGTATATCGTCCACGGCAACCACTTCCAAAATGTGGCGTGAGTAGTCGAACGGTTCGTGATCGCGCTTCCAGTCTTCAAAGCCGAGTATCTGCAATTCGTCTTTGAGCGCATCCGGAAACCGTTCGATCCCCCCTTCGCCGAAGAGATTCTCTCTTGGAATGATCACGGTCTTGCAGCCCGCGTTGAAAGCCGTTTCAATCTTGAGCGCCAGGGCGCCGACGGCCGAGATCCGCCCCTTGGTGTCGATCTCCCCGGTCATCGCCACGTCTCTTCGTATCTTGCGCCCGGTGAGCAGGGAGGCCAGCGCGAGGGCAATGGCCCCACCCGCCGACGGACCGTCCTTCCGGGTGGAGCCCCCAAGAAAGTGCAGGTGAACGGGTTTACCCGCATGCTTGAGATCGATGCCCAATTCCCGCGCATGGTAGAATATCCCAGTGCCGGCGACCTTCCGGCTCTCATCCATGACTTTCTCGATGTTTCCGGTGGCGTGCAGGATGCTCATGTACCCGCGCTTCTTGTCTCCGGCGCCGGCTTCCGCGCCCACCTCGGTGGCCTGTATGGGAATGATGGCCCCGACGCCTCTTTCCAGGTCGACTCCGAGCGCCAGCATCTCACCGACCGCATCTTCCCCGCCGATCTGGCGGGGCGGAGTCGGCGCCTTCAGGTATCGCTTGATCTTCTCCCGAGTAACGCTGACCGAGTATTCCGCTCCGGTCAGAATCTCCTTTCGCTGGATGCGCAGGAAAAGAGTCCGGATGATTCTCTCCAGCTCCCGCACGCCGGGTTCATAAGTGTAATTCCTGATCAGGTGCCTGAGCAGATCGGCTTCCTCGTCCTTGTCGAAGAAAATCTGCTCTTCATCGATGCGGTATTTGTCCCGGATGCGTTCCATCAGGTGCTTTCTTGCGATGGCAACCTTTTCTTCCACGCTGTAACGGTCGAGCAGCACCACCTCGCAGCGGTTCACCAACACGGGCGGGACTGCATCCAATGTATTGGCGGTCAAGAAAAAATGGCAGTTGGAGAGATCGATGTCGATAGTGGTCTGAGTGTACTTGTCATGGAAGAGGTGATTCTGCTCCGGATCGAGGATCTCGAGCAAGGCGGCGATGGCGAATTTTTCCGTCTTGTCGGCCTCGTCGAGGATGAACATCCCGTTCATGGCTTCCATCTTGATAAGCCCCTGGACTATGGCTCCGGGCTTCGATCCCTCGTAGGTGAACCCGAAGCCCTTCAAGTCCGCCTCGTCCCTCATTCCTCCGAGCGAGATCTTGTGATACGGGACCCCGAGGTTTTGAGCCACCGAAATGGCGAGCGACGTCTTCCCCACTCCGGGAGGACCGACGAGTAGAAACGCGCTGCCGGTCCGCTTCCAGCCGGCAACCTCCGCCTCGGTGAATTGCCGGTACCGCCAAATGAGATTGGTGAAGAAATCGCAGAGGACCTCCTTCGGGGCCTGGAGTCCATAATGACTTCGATTCAGACCTTCCTCGAACGCCTCGGGAGTAACCTGGATTCTCCGGATTTTCCCCCAGGGGATCGCCAGCAGCGTCTCGATCAACTCGCTGTACTTGGATCCACTGTGACCGACGGCATTGAGCTTATTCTTATCAATGAATTCCATCACTTGGGATGGAACATCCGGATCGTTGCGGGCATCCTCGATGCGTTCCTTGAGGCTCCTGTCCCTGGATTCGGGAGGTTTCTTCTGCACCGGGCGCCCCCCTTCAGGGGATTGCACGAGCGGCACGGAGGGCCCTTCGTCGAGGTGGGCGACAATCCCCGAATGGAACAGCCCGAGCAGTTCTTCGACAGTCTTGTCCCGGAGAGCCTTTTCAGGCAGTCCCAGCTCCTTGAACAATTCCACCAGCCCCCAGCGGTCCTTGAAGGAATTGAAAACGTCCAGGGCCTCCTTGACGTCCTTTTTGATGAGGAGGTCGAACAGCCTGAGGGCAACCCGCAGGGAATGCGTCCTTTGCAGCATCGAATTCGAGGTGTTGCGGCTGTCGCGGTAGGTGTCGTCCAGAACCCTGCTTTTCAGTTCCGTATCCAGCCAGGGGTACACCTCCAGGAGAAAACCGTCCGGCGCATCGCCCAGATCCGAGGCGAGCTCGTTGAGGATCGAATCCACGATGGCAGCGAGCGGCAGTCCCTTCTCCGCCTCGTCCAGGAGCGCCACGTAACGATCCCCCTCGATCCCGTTCATCTCATCCGCCAGCGCGTGCCGCAACGCACGGTAGAATGTGGGATCGCCCGCGCGGCGGTCGAGGGCGAAATCGACATCCGACTGAATCACCTCCCGCTCTTTCCTCTCCGGATAGAGCATGTGCTCAACCTGGTGGCGGAGGAAAAGCTCCGTAAACGCAAGCATCTTCTTCTCTTCGAGAGTTCCGTCGCCGAGCCTCGTTTCCAGGTCGCCGGGAATCACGAACGACAGGTAGTCGAAAATACGCTCGTGAATCTGGAGCCTCCACTCCCGGCCCGACCGGGTCAGCACGCTCACGATTCTGATTCTGTTGTTCTCGTCTTCGAGACGAACGATGGACAGATGGTCCATCAATTGACCGAGCTTAAGGGAATCGGTTCCTTTTCGATTCTTGAAGTAGGGGATCACCCGCCTGCGCACGACGCCGCCGAGCAACCGGGCGACGTCGCCGGCCCTTTCGGGGCTTGGCAGAGGCAACGTGCTCAAGATTCGATAGTCGAACTCCATAGGAAACATGTCATCCCCCTCGTCTGACCACGGGATTGCCCTGAGGTTCGAATCGAAAAACCGGTTCATCGATCACCCGGCCGCATCCACGCGCGATCGTGTCGAGCCCCGCCGCCGTCCGCGTCGGATGATCGAACGCGACAGCCCGCGAGCCTGTGGTTGCTTCAGCCGGAGGAACCCTTGGCCCCCGGCTGCCGGATTGCACGGATGATCGCCCGCGCCGCCACGACACCGCTGACGGAAGCCTGGATGAGCCCACGAGTGATGCCGGCGCCATCGCCGACGGCGAACAGGTTCCGGACGGGGGTCTCCAGATCGCCCGTGAGCTTGAGACGGTGTGAATAGAACTTCACCTCCACGCCGTAGAGCAAGGTGTGCCGGCTGTTGATCCCCGGGGCCACCACGTCCATCGCCTCGATCATCTCGAGGATGTCCCGGAGGTGGCGGTACGGCAGAGCGAAACTCAGGTCTCCGGGAGTCGCCGTGCGAAGGGTCGGTCGGGTCAGGCAGCGCTCCATCCGGGCCGCAGTGGATCGGCGGCCGGCCTGCAGATCCCCCAGCCGTTGCACGATCACCCCGTGTCCCAGCAGATTGGCCAGGCAGGCGATGTTCCGCCCGTAGCTGATGGGATCGTTGAACGGCTCGGTGAAAAAAGAGCTCACCAGAATGGCAAAGTTGCTGTTCTCGGTCTTGCGCGAAGCGTAACTGTGTCCGTTGACCGTTGCGAGGCCGTCCAGTTCCTCCACCACGACCTCTCCGTGAGGGTTCATGCAAAAGGTTCGTACCTTGTCGTCGAAAGTGTGCGAATAGTGAATCAACTTGGCCTCATAGGCAGCTTCGGTGAGCGGGGCCAGGACCTCCGCGGGCACTTCGACACGCACGCCGATGTCGACCGGGCTCGGCACGGACGGGATCCCCAGTCGCCGGGCCTCCTCGCGGACCCAGACAGCACCTGCCCTGCCCGGTGCCGCCACTACGTGACGCGCGGACACGACCGTTCCATCCTCCAGGGTCAACCCCGTAACGGTCGAATTCTCAACAAGGATGTTTTCCGCACGGCACAGAGTACGAATCTCAACTCGATCCGTGAGGCGCTCGCGCAGATTCCGCAACACGAGCCGGCAGTTGTCCGTGCCAATGTGGCGCAGGCGGGTGGGAATATAGGTCAGAGCGGCGTGGCGGGCGCGAGTTTTCAACAGATCAATCGCATCGTGGTCGTCTCCAAAGGACCCCGGAGGCGCACCGAGGGCCTGGTAGATTCGGTCCACCTGCTCCACCAAAGCGTTCAGATCGTCGGCGGGCAGCAATTCCCCCAGGAGTCCCCCCACATCCGGGGAAAGAATGAGCTTGCCGTCGCTGAAGGCCCCCGCTCCTCCCCAACCTCGCAGGAGCCCCCCGGGCCCGTCTCTTCGGCGCCCCCCGAGATCAGGCCCTTGCTCCACCAGGAGGATCGGAGACACCCCCGCCTCCGCCAGGTGAAGAGCTGCGAACAACCCGGCCGGTCCCGCTCCGATCACCGCCACCTCGTAGTCCATAACCTGTCCCTTTCGGCAAGGTATTGCACGCTTGCGCGTTCCCATGTTCTCACCCGGATGGGATACGGGTTTCCCGGCATCGAATCAAGGGATCGGCCCGGGCAGGAACTGCGGGAAACAAACGAGCCGGGATGATCCGTCGACGGCCCCGAGCGGCGTCCGACCATATCCAGCCCGATGGAACACAGCTTCATGCTTCGATCATTCTACAGGCAATCCGCTAATCCTCAAAGGGCAAACCCACCGGTGAGCGGCGCGGAAGGCGTGCTCGCGCGCGAAACCGCCAAGCCGCCCCTTGAGACCTCGCCTCGTCCCCGGCGGCGGAGGGTTCCTGACGCACCGAAGCTCTCCCGGAAATACGCTCTCGCCGTTTGCCGATCTTGCTGATAGAATCGCCGGGGAGGTGTGGTTTCCATTACTTTCTCGCCGCGAAACCGGGACTGGCGGCATCGACCTTTGCAGGACCCTTTCATGCCCGAAAAGTGGATCAAGACCCATTGTGCCCGATTCGACCACGGAGGCTGCGGCCTCGAGGTGCTGGTCAAAGACGGAAAGCTCGTGAAAATCAGGGCCGACAAGACCGATGCCTACAGCGAGGGGTACTGTTGCCCGAAAGGCCTTGCGGGAATCGACCGCGCCTGCCATCCCGCACGCCTCAGGCAGCCCCTGCTGCGCCGTGGCGCCAGGGGCGAGGGCGAGTGGGAAGCCATCCAATGGGAGCGGGCACTGGACATTCTCGCTTCCGAATTCCGAAGCGCCATGTCCGGCGGCGGGCCCGAGTCGGTTGCCTTTTGTCAGGGGGCGCCGCGCGGGCTCGAGTTTTTCATCCTGTTGCGACTCGCCAACCTGTTGAATTGTCCCAACGTGGCTGCCGCCCAGCACGTGTGTCACATGCCGCGCGAACAGATGGCGGCGGTGACCTGCGGGTTTTTCCCCGTTCCGGATTACAGCAGCCCCACACGCTGTGTCCTTTTGTGGGGCAGCGATCCGCAACGAACCAACGAGGAGGGGATCCTCGGCGTCCGTTTTCAGAAAGCGCTCAAGCAGGGGGCAAAACTCATCGTCGTGGATCCGCTCAAGAGCGGACCTGCCCGGACGGCCGACTTGTGGTTGCAGATCCGCCCGGGGACCGACGACTTGCTCGCCGTGGGTCTTCTTCACGTCATTATCGAGGAGGACCTCTTCGACCGGCCTTTCGTGGAGCGATGGACGACGGGTTTCGCGGAATTGAGAGCCGCGGTGCGGCCCTTCGATCCGGCGACGGTTTCGCTCGGCACGGGCATTCCGGCGGAACGGATCACCTCCGCGGCCCGGCTCTATGCGAAATCGCGCCCGGCCATGATCCACTGGGGAAATGCTATCGAGCATTCCGCGAACAGCTCACAGACCTGCCGGAGCCTCGTGCTCCTGATGGCCTTGACCGGCAATCTCGAGGCGCCGGGAGGGAATGTGAAAGCCGAAGCCCCCAATGTCATGCGTCCTGCCGAGTTGATCTGCCTGAAGCAGTTTCCGGGAAGGATCGATAAGCTTTTGAACCGCACTTGGGGCCTGATTCCGAGGCTCCTGACCGTCCCCAACTGGATCCTGTTCCACAGCATCCTCGATGCGTCACCCTGTGCCGTGAAATGCCTTTACGTGCAGGCGACCAACCCGCTCATTTCCTGTTCGGAGGCCGACAAGGTCCTCCAGGCACTCCTGAAGCTCGATTTTCTGGCCGTGGCGGACATTTTCATGACGCCGACGGCGGCGTTCGCGGACCTGGTCCTGCCTGCCGCAACTCACCTCGAGTACAACGACATCGGCCACTACGGCCTCCCGCACGGCCATGTCTTCGCCCGTCCCAAGGCGGTCGACCCGCCGGGTGATGCCTGGCCGGACATCAGGATCCTGAATGAATGGGGAAAGCGCATGGGGTTCGGCTCGCGATTCTGGGACACGGAGGACCGGGTCCTGGAGGCGGTGCTCGAGCCTTCCGGGTTGACCTACGGGGATTTCGCCGCAAAGGGATTGTTGAGCGGCCCTCGAACCCACTATTCATACCGGGAAAAGGGGTTTGCGACGCCATCCGGAAAAGTCGAGCTGCATTCCAGCCTGCTCGAACAGTGGGGCTATTCTCCAGTACCCACCGTTGGGACACATGCAGGAACGGACGCGCGGTTTCCGTTTCTGCTCACCAGCCGGAAACCAAGATATTTCTTTCATTCCGCGTACAGGCAGATCGAGAGCTTGCGGGAGAAAACGCCCCGTCCCACGGTCATGATCCATCCCGACACCGCGTCCCGCCTGGGAATTTCCGCGGGGACGCCGGTCAGGATATCCACGGTGTCGGGATCCGTGACGCAATTTGCCGAGCTCACTCGGGACATCGACCCGGAGGTGATCTTCGCGGACTTCGGCTGGTGGTTTCCGGAAAGAGCGGATGAAATATTTGCGTGGAAGGAATCGAACCTCAACCAACTGACCGGTTCAGGAGGTCCGACCGACCCCATAATGGGCACGGTACAACTGCGCGCGATCCCGTGCAGCATCGAAAAGGCGGAATCCGTGCCCGCCATGAAACGACGAACCCCTTGAAACCCCGGATGGGGAGACGCTCATCGCCTCAGCCGACGGAGTCGTTATACCGTGAAAGAAAAGGCCGAACGTCCGGAAATCTTCGCCGAAGGGCTCACGCGTATCTACCGTCTCGGAATGGGCGAGGTGATCGGAATTCGCGGCATCGATCTTGAAATCCCGAAGGGTGAACTGGTTGTGCTCAAGGGCGACAGCGGCTCAGGCAAGAGCACCCTGCTCGCCTTGCTTGCGGGCCTGGACCAGCCCACCGGGGGCCGCCTGTCCGTTGCGGGCCGCGATCTGAGCTCGGCCTCCCAGGCGCAGCTCACGGCATTCCGCAGGCAGGTCGTCGGCATGGTTTTCCAGTCCTTCAACCTCCTCCCCACGCTCACCGTCATCGAAAACGTCTGTCTCCCGGCCCTGTTGGCCGGCAAACCCCACGCCCGCACGCGATCCGAAGCCGAAGAGCTGCTGAGCTGGCTGGGAATGGAATCGCGCCATGCGCACCGTCCCTCACAACTGTCGGGCGGGGAGATGCAAAGAACGGCCATAGCCCGGGCGCTGATCAACAGTCCCGAGATCATCCTCGCGGACGAACCGACGGGAAACCTGGACAGCAACAACGGCGAAATTGTCATGCAACTGCTGTCCGAGCTCAATCGCCATTTTCGCCGCACGGTTATCGTGGCGACCCACAGCACGCTCGCCGACCCCTTCGCCACAGTCCTGCTGCGGCTCAAAGACGGCGCCGTCACCGAGACGTCATGGATCAGGTAGCCCTTTTTTCCCGGTTGTGGGTCCGGTTCAGCTTTCGCCACCTGCTTGCCCATCCGTGGCGCACGCTTGCGGTGTTGTTCGGGATCGGCCTCGGAGCCGCGGTTTTCACCAGCGTGAGGCTGGCTTCCGACGCTTCGATCGGGTCCTTCAGGGTCAGCGTCGAAGCCCTTTCCGGCAAAGCCCAATGGACGCTGGCATGTCCGGGGGGTCGGGTACCGGAGGGGATTGTGGCGGATTTGATGCGCTATCCTGCCGTGCAGACCGCATCGCCCTTTTTGTCCACCTATGTTCATCCTGCCGGAAAAGTGGCCGAAGCTTTTCTTTTGATCGGCATCGATCCCATACTGGATCGTCCGCTGCGCACATGGCGGACCGGGGCCGCCGATTCTCCCGAAAGGTCGCTGCCCTGGTTGAAACTGATGACCGAGCCCAACACCCTCCTGGTGGGAGAAGCGGCTCTGCAATCCCCGGGATCGGGCACAGGCGACGCCGTCGAGCTCGCCGGACCGCGGGGCGTGAAACGTTTCACCGTCCTTGGCACGCTCACCTCCGAAGGGATCGGCACGGTGGAGGGAGGGCGCATCGCCATCGCCGATATCGCGACATTCCAGGAATTCACGGGCCTGGCGGGTTTCGTGGATCGAATCGATCTCCTCTTCAAACCCGGGGCCACGGACAAAGACGTGGACGCCGTCAGGGCAAACCTCCCGCGGGGTGCCGTGCTGGAACGCCCATCGGAATCGGCCGAGAGCGGAGAGGGAATGATACGGGCCTACCAGCTCAATCTTTCCGTGCTCAGTTTCGTTTCGCTCTTCGTGGGCATGTTCCTGGTCTACAGCCTCATCTCCCTCCACGCCACGGCACGACGCCATGAAGTGGCGATCCTGCGATCGATCGGCTCCTCGTCGCGCATGGTTTTTCTGCTCTTCTTTTCCGAAGGGCTTTTCTTCGGCATCGCGGGATGGCTGATCGCCATTCCGCTGAGCTCGTTCATGGTCCGCCATCTGCTGGGCGCAATCAGCTCCACCATCTCCAGCCTCTTCGTCCGTATCCAGGTCCGGGATCTGACGCTCGACCCGTGGGAAGTCGTGCTTTCCTTCGCGCTCACCGTCCTGGTCGCCCTTACGGCCGCACTCCAGCCGGCCTGCTCCGTCATGGCCGTTCCTCCGCGGGAGGCGCTCGCCGCGCGTGACGCCGTCGTCCCGCGACGCACTTCGCCGGGCCGGACCGGGCTCCTGGGCCTTTTTCTCGCGGCGGTCTCGTGGCCTGTCTCCCAGTACCAGGGGATATCGGGCGTTCCCGTCGCCGGCTATCTCGGCACATTTCTCCTGTTCTGCGGTTTCTCGCTCACTTCCCCGCTCATCCTTCGGCTGATCGGGTCTCACCTTCCGCCCGTCTTGAGACGCCTGGGCGGAGAACCCGCCTTTCTTGCCGGGCGGTTCATCCGCGACTCGGGAACGCGGATCGCCATTTCCGTGGGAGCGCTGATCACGGCCATCGCCCTGTTCGTTTCGCTCGCCATCATGATTCACAGTTTTCGAAACACCGTGCAGCTCTGGGTCGACCAGAGCATACGAGGCGACCTGTATCTTCGTTCCGCCATGGCCGACATCAACCGGTACCGCAACCATCTTCCCGGCGAAGTCACGGACCGGCTCCGTCTGCTGCCCGGTGACGCCGATGTGCTCCCATACCGGAGAATCTACCTCCGGCTCGGGACCGTACCCTACCAGTTCGAGGCGCTGGATTTGCGCATATTCTTCCGTCACGCCAACCTGCTGATGCTGGATGCCCGGCTCGACGAAATCGCTCCCGCGCTCCTTGGCGGGAAGGGCGTCGTGGTTTCCGAGGTGTTCGCAAGCCGGACGGGTTTGAACTCGGGAAAACGCTTTCGGGCCAACATCGAAGGGTACGACTTCGATCTGCCGGTATTGGGCGTTTTCCGTGACTACAGAACCCAGGGAGGAGGCGTGATCTACTATCCCTTCGAGCATTTCGCGGATCGAACCGGAGACCCGTCCTGGAGTGGGGCGAGCGTCTATCTCCAGGGATCGGAGACCGCTCGTGAAGAAAAAGCCGCTCAACTGCGCACCAGGCTCCTGAGCGATTTCCCACCTGAGCGGTACGCGCTCCAGATGACCCTTGGCAGCGAACTGAGGCGGGCGATTCTGCGCATCTTCGACGAGACTTTCGCCGTCACCTCCGTCCTTCTCCTGATCGCATTGATCGTCGCCGCCCTCGGAATGACCACCACCCTCACGGTCCTGGTCCTGGAGCGCACTCGCCAGATACACACCATAACCGCCACGGGGGCCGGTCACGGACAGATCCGCGCGATGATTTTCTGGGAAGCCCTGCTCATGACGCTGGTGGGTGAAGTCGTCGGGCTCGGCTGCGGTTTCGCACTGTCACATATCCTGATTTTCGTGATCAACCGACAGTCTTTCGGCTGGACATTCCTCTACGGCGTGGACTGGTTCGCCCTGGCCATGTCGCTGCCGCTGATTCTCGTCGCGTCCCTGCTGTCGGCAATTCCGGCCGCTCAGCTGGTTTTCAGGCAATCGCCGGCCCTGGTGCTCAGAGAGCATTGACGGCAATACACCTGCAATCGATTCGGATGCCGGCCCCAGACGGACTTCCTATACCGGGCCGATCTGAAGCGGAGGATCGCACTCAGTGAACATTATTCGGACACTCGTTCCCGTGTGTGTTTTGTTGCTTTGGCTGTGCCTCCCGGGCACATCCGCAACAGCCCCGGGCGAAGAATCGTACCCGGCCGTGAGCGGACCATGCCTTCTCCGGTTTCCGGACGACCACGGAGCGCATCCCGATTTCCAGACGGAATGGTGGTATTACACGGGAAATCTGCGATCCTCCGACGGAAAACCGTTCGGCTTTCAACTGACCTTTTTCCGCAGACGATTGATACCACCGGGAGATGAGGCCACTCTGGCGGAACCGGCCTCTAAATGGCGCACCTCCCAGGTCTATCTCGCGCACGCGGCCGTCTCGGACATCACCGGCAAGACATTCCGCCATGCGGAGCGCATGTCCCGGGGGACTCTCGGCTTTGCCGGAACCCTCGACAGCCCCGGGACGAGGACCGTCTTTCTCGGCAACTGGTCGGCCGAACTGGGGGCTGAAAGGCACCGCCTGAGAGCGGACACCGGAGAGTTTTCCATCGACCTCGACCTTCGTCCCGGAAAACCCCCCGTTCTTCATGGTCAATCCGGATACAGCCGCAAGGGCCGCAGGCCGGAAAGCGCCAGTTGCTATTATTCGTTCACCAGGCTGGAGGCGGAAGGCAGCATAGGCCTGGAGGGCAAAAGCGTCTCCGTGCAGGGAATGGCCTGGATGGACCACGAGTTCTCATCGGTCGCTCTGGAATCGGACCTCGAGGGGTGGGACTGGTTCAGCCTCCAGCTGTCGGACGGCACCGAGCTGATGATCTACCTCTTGCGGGAAAAGGGCGGCCCGGTCAGCGCCGCATCGAGCGGCACGCTCGTCGAACGTTCGGGGAGCACCATTCACATCGAAAGCACGGACATGGAAGCACAGGTCACGGACTATTGGACCAGTCCCGAAACCGGCGCGCGTTATCCGCAGAAGTGGAGCTTTCGAATCCGATCTCCGGACATGGAATTCACCGTCGTTTCCAATCTGCCGAACCAGGAAATGCGCACCCCGGGGACCACCGGTGTGACCTACTGGGAAGGAAGCGTCACCGCGCGCGGCACACGTGCCGGAACATCATTCGAAGCAAAGGGTTACATGGAGCTCACCGGCTACGATAAACCCATGGCCGGCGTCTTCTGACACAGAGGTGCGTTCACCTGCGGCCCCCCGCGCAGGAGGCGAGCGGACTCCCCCCCCGGTTCGCTCATTCGGTGCCGTCGAGGAGTCCCCTGATCTTTTGCATGAGGACCTCCGAGGTGAAAGGCTTCTGGAGGATAGCCCGGGTTGCATCCGATAATTCCCTTCGAACGGTGGGGTCGTCGGCGTACCCTGTTATATAGAGCACCGTGGTTTCCGGGCGGGCCGCCGCGAGCTTTTCCGCGAGTTGATGCCCGTTCATGCCCGGCATGACGACATCGGTAACCAGCAGATGAATCGGGCCCGCATGTCCGGTCGCAACCTTCAAGGCCGATTCCCCGTCCGCGGCCTCCAGGACGGTGTAGCCGTGCCTGCGCAGGGTCTGGCCGATCATCGTCTTCAACAGCGCTTCATCCTCCACGAGCAATATGGTTTCCGATCCTCTCGGATAGGCATCGGCTCCCGCGCGGGGATACCGCTCGGATTCGGCAACCTCCTCCACCCTGGGCAGATAGATGCTGAAGGTCGTTCCGCACCGCGGTCGGCTTCGCACGGAGATATGGCCGGAGCTTTGTTTGATGATACCGTAGACCGTCGCCAATCCCAGGCCGGTGCCTCTCCCCTTTTCCTTGGTGGTGAAAAACGGTTCGAAAATTCGACGCAGCGTGTCCTTGTCGATGCCCGCGCCGTTGTCGGTTACCTCGAGAAGCACGTAGGGCCCCGCGACAGCCTCCACCTGTTCGCGCGCGAATGAGTCATCCAGGGTGACATTGGCCGTTCGGATCGTGAGCCTGCCGCCATTCGGCATCGCGTCGCGCGCGTTCACGGCAAGGTTCAGGATGACCTGCTCGAGCTGGCTCGGGTCGATCCTCACGGGCCAGAGATCGGGCTCGAGCGTGGATTCCAGCTGGATATCCTCGCCGATCAGGCGCCGGAGCATTTTCTCGGTCTCCGAGATGATCGTGTTGAGGTTCACCACTCTTGGATCGAGAATCTGCTTGCGGCTGAAGGCCAGCAACTGCCGGACCAGCGTTGCGGCACGCAGCCCCGCGTTCTTGATGTGCTCGATGTTGTCGTAAAGAGGGCTCTCCTTGTGGATGGTCGTCATGCAGAGCTCGGAATAGCCCATGATCACGCCCAGCAGGTTGTTGAAATCGTGGGCGACACCGCCCGCCAGCAGGCCGATGGCTTCCATTTTCTGGGCCTGCCGGTACTGTTCTTCCAGGAGCTTCTGGTGCGTGATGTCGTTTCCAATGGAGAGGATTTCCACGAGCCGTCCGTCCTGATCATAGATTCCCTTGTTCGCCCATGCGACCCAGACCCGCTCGCCGTTTTTGCGAATGTTCTCATATTCATTGTTGGGGAAACGATCCGGATCGCGCAGAATATCCCGAATCATCAGCGTCAGATCACGTCCCAGAGAATCCTTTTCGGGAACGATGGCGTCCAGGATGTTTTTCCCCAGGATTTCGTCGTCCGAGTAGCCGTAAAACGTCTGGGCGAACTCGTTGAGAAACGTGACGCGCCCTTTGGTATCCATCCGCAAAATGATGCTGTTCGCGCTCTGGACCAATTCCCGGTACCGTTTTTCGCTCATGACGAGCGCGTCCCTTGCCAGCCGCAGTTCCGTGATGTCGGTCGTCACCGACAGCAGGCAACGCTCCCCCTTGAACGTCACGATATCGGACGAAATCAGGCCTATGAAGAATTCTCCCGATTTTTTCCGAAACTTGATTTCCATGTTCCGGACCGAACCCGTGTCCGCAAGGGCCCGTATCATGCGCCAGCGGTCTTGCGGATCATCCCATATGTCCAATTCAAACGAGGTCTTGCCGATAACTTCATCGTGCCTGTAGCCGAACGTTTTGCAGAAGGTTTCGTTAACCTCGACATAGCGCGATTCATCCTCCGAGCTGACGGCGATAATGTGAGGGGTCAACAGGAAGGCCTTCGAAAACTTCTCCTCGCTCTCTTTCAACGCCATTTCCGTCATCTTCCGTTCGGTGAGGTCAATGAGCGAGGCGACGCTCCTGCCGGTCCCCGGAATCAGGCCGACCGTGACGTTGACGTCCCTGAAGTTCCCGTGTCGATCCACGAACTTGAATTCATATTGCTCGGGGGCAAGACTCGAAGCAATCTGTCTCAGGCGGTGGTATTCCTGCATTCTTTCGATGTCTCCGCCCGCCACGAATTCGGCCCAATTTTTCCTGCCCTCCAGCTCCTCCCTGGAGTACCCCGACAGGGTTTCGAATCTCCTGTTTGCGAGCAAAATGACGGTGTCCTCGAGAATCACCGTAGCCGTCCCGGTGTTCTCGAAAATTGCGCGATATCGGTCTTCCGACTCTCTCATCCGCTCCTCCGCGCGCTTCCTCTGACGCTCCTGTTCCATGGCCCCCAGGGCGAACGAAAGGTCAATCCCGATCTCCTCGATGAGCTTGAACTCTTCCGCATCGAAGAAATGGGGTTCCGCAGAGTAAATGTTGAGCGCCCCGATCACCGTGCCGCGGACCTGGATGGGAATCGCCGCGGACGAGCGGAAGCCGTGCGCAAGGGCTTTGTCCCTCCACGGACGCATCACGGGATCGTGCTTGATGTCGTTGGACACGAAACACCGGGCTTCGCGAACGCAGGTCGCCGTGGGACCGTACATTTCGGGTTCCCGGTCGAGGTATATCCTGAGATCCGTCAGGTAACCCGCGGCTTCTCCACTGCAGTGAACCGGCCGCACCATCCCTTTCTCGCGGTCGACCAGCCCGATCCATGCCAAACTGAATTTTCCGTGTTCCACGGCTATTCGGCACACCTCGGCAAACAGCCGGTCCATGTCTTTTTCGCGGACGATGGCCAGGTTGATCTGGCTCAGAAGCGCATACAGGCGGTTGAGGTAGACGATTTTCTCTTCGGCCTGCTTGCGTTCTGTCACGTCCCGCATGGTGGCCCAGTACACGTGCTCGTCCCCCACCTGCACCAGGCGCGAGCTCACTTCCACCGGGAAAATCGTGCCGTCCTTTCGCCGGTGTACGGTCTCGTACACCAGACCGTTGGCCATGGCCACTTTGTCCATTTGCGCGGCCAGTTCTTCCCGGCTTCCGCCCAGTTGCAGATCGCCGAGGTTCATGGAGAGCAGTTCCTCGAGGGAATAGCCGTAGGACGCAACGGCGCGGTCGTTGGCCTCCACGATGTTCCAGTCCCTGTCCGACACAATGATGATGTCATTGGCGTACCGGCTCAGATATCTGTAACGTTGCGTCACTTCGAGCCGCTCGCGCTCGAGCTCGTATCGATCCCGATAATCCCGGGCGGTCCTCCGGCTCCAGATCAATGCCAACACCACCGCCGCAACGAGGATCCAGGCTCCGGCAAAGACACCGACCAGCCCGGCATCTTCACCGAGGGGCGCGAATATCTCTTCCTTGTCCACCTTGGCGATCAGGGTCCACGGGGAATCCTCGATCTCCCGGATCGCCGCAAGCACCGGCATCCCGCGGTAATCGATGCCCTCGACCACCCCCGGGCTTCCCCGCTCCGCCGCCGCCGTCAGTATGTGATCGCTCGCGGGAACGCGCAAGGAGAGCGGACCGGCTTCCCGGTGCCGAAGCTCGCTCAGGTAGACCACCTCCTCCCCTTCCCTGCGAACGAGCAGGCTTTCCGCAGTCCGGCTCGGTATCGGCCACGATCGAATCACGGGATAGAGAAACCTGTGGGGATCGATGCGCAAAACAATCAGGGCAATGGGAGTTGCCCCAGACCCGGACGGCCAGAGGATTGGAACGACGAGACCCAGGTGGGCATGCCCCGCCCCCTCGATCATGTGAAAATCCACCAAACGGGGTTTCCCGAGCCGCACCGCCTCGGTCATTGCCGCCCGAGCATCCTCGTCAATCGACTGCCCCTCGGGAACCGAGAATCTCACCACCCCGTCGGAATCAACCAGCAAAACGGCATCATAATCGGAATGCCCTTCGATCGATTCCAGCCAACCCAGCGCCCCCCGGCGAAGATCCGCGCCTGCGTCCCGCGCAAACCACTTTTCAACCTGCGCGGCAAGCAAAGGATTCTCCATGAGCGAGGCGGCGTCTTCCATTCGTTCATGCCGCCAACGGACTAATTCCCTGATCTTCAAATCCGCGATAGCGGCCAAAGCATCTTGCTTTTCCTTCCGGATCTCATTCTTCTGTTCTTCATAGTACAATCTACCCGTAACGCCTATCCCCATCGCAAGCGCAATAAAGATAATCACCAGGAATAACGGAAATTTGACTGGGACTCGGCTTTTTCTTGCCATCCGGGAATCCTGCATTCCGCGTGTCGTTCATCAACACTGATGCCGATTTTTGAAATCCATGCCTGTTCTATTGCGCGCACAGCCGATTTTCCGAACAGTGACGCTCATGAGAAGCAGATCGTGTTACGGGAAAAAATATCTGTGGAAAACGACACTCTGTTCATCCAAGCATATAAACAAAAGGTGAAACCGATGAAAAGATGTTCTTATCTGATCCGATTCACTGAATTGCTTAAATCCTATCAAATTTCAAGAATAAACTTCAAGCTAAATCGCCTGGATGAATAGCACCTGATCACTCCCGCGTGTTCCGGTGGAGGATGGGAGCCCGTGGAATCGGATTTGCGTGGACAACGCCATGGACGATCGTGTATCCATGAAGTCGGCATTTCTGGGGGAGGCCGAACAAAAACGGCGTGCTTTCTCCACACGATAATGGGAGCAACGACCCGATCCGGCATCATTCAAGAAAGGAAATCCAAAATGAAACACCCGAACCGAACCTGTACGGCCTGCGTGGCGTGGATGCTGTTGGCTCTAGCCGTCTTCCTGATGACGTTTCCTCCAGGTGTGGATGCCGCGCCGGCAACACGATACGAGCATCCCGCAAACCGGGTAGTGAAGGATGTGCTGCCGCCCGAGATGATCCAGGGACCTCATTTCCGGGTTGAAAACAAAGTCGTCTCCTACGGCTACATGAACAGGTTTACGGTCACATCCGATTTCGGCGTTTTCGAAGCGCAGGGAAACACCGCTTTGCGCAAGCTGTTGAAGGAAATCCAGGCGATTGCCAGGCTCAGGGAGATCAGACGGGGGGACGTGTACGCGGATGCCGTCAAGAAAGCCGGCAAAGCCCCGTTGGAGTTCGGCCAGAACCTGATCACCGATCCCGTCGACACCATCACCGGAGTCCCCAGGGGTGTTCACCGGCTGATCGACAATGTGCGCCTGAACCGGTCCACGCCCCGTGGAGCTCACGATGATCCCCGGATGGAGCAGGTCCTGTCGGTATCCGCTCACAAGAGAGAGTACGCGGCCGCTCTCGGAGTCGATGTCTATTCCAGCAATGCGGTCCTCCAGAAGGAGTTGAACAGCGTGGGGTGGGCCGGAGCGCTCGGTTCCCTGACGGTGTCCGCTGCGATGGCGCCGTTCGGAGGCCCCGCGGTGTTGGCGCTCCAGTCTTCGCGCCTGGCCCAGCAAATGAACGATCTACTGAAGACCGAAACCCCCGCCAGGCTCCGTCAGATCAATGCGGAGAAGCTGCGTGCCATGGGAGTGCCCGCCGATCTGGCGGAGAGTTTCCTCAGCCATCCCGCTTTCACTCCGCGCCACAACACGATCATCGTGACCTCCCTGTGGGCGCTCGGCAACGCGCAAGGACGCGACAACTTCCTCCACCTTGCCCTGTCCGCGGACGACGAGGAAAGCGCCAATTTCTACCAAAACATGGCCGAGATCATGCGGGGTTACCATGAGAAGGCGTCACCCATCCGGCAGATCACCGTGTCCTCCGTCCTGGTGCTGGCGAGAGCCGCCAACGGATCGGTCCTGGTGCCCTTCCCGCTGGACCACGGAGTCTGGACGGAACGGGCCGCCGACATCACCGACAACTTCATGAAAGGACGGGAACACCAGTCGAAAGGCTCGAAACCCCGCGTGGAACTGTGGGTCACCGGAACCCTCTCCCCCCTGTTTCGAGAGCAGATGGCGCGCCGGGGCGTGAAGGTGAACGAGAACGTCTACCGCCAGGTGGAGCTCATGGACTGAAGGGAGAACCTCTCCCCCGCCCGGGGCGCGGCATGTCGTCCCTGCCCCCGGGCTTCGCAAGTCGAGTTTGCGTTCTATACACCTCCGCTTTGCTTCTCCAGGTGCTTGGTCAGCTTGGCCGGGGTGAGCGGTCGGCAATAGTAGTACCCCTGAGCCATGTCGCAATTGTTCTCTTGCAGGAATTGCAGTTGTTGCTCGTTCTCCACCCCTTCGGCTATCACCTCCAGGTTGAGATTGTGGGCCATGGCAATGATGGCCCTCGTGATGGCGGCATCGTCCGCATTGATCGTGACGTCCTTGATGAACGACCGGTCGATCTTGAGCACATCCAGGGGAAAACGCCTGAGGTAGCTCAACGAGGAGTACCCTGTACCGAAATCGTCCACGGCGAGTCGCACCCCCATGCTCTTCAGTTCCTTCACCGTATGGATGGTGGATGCGGCGTTTTCCATGAGGGTGCTTTCGGTGATTTCCAGTTCGAGGTGCTGGGGGTCGAGCCGTGAGTTCGTGAGGGTCTTGGCAATGGTCTTGATCAGGTTTCTCTGGCGGAATTGATGCCCGGACAGGTTCACGGCCACCCGGACCGGTTCGAGACCCGACTTGTGCCAGATGGCGTTCTGCATGCAGGCAATGGAGAGGATCCACTCACCGATGGGGAGGATGAGTCCCGTTTCCTCGGCCAGGGGAATGAAATCGAGGGGAGGAATCAGTCCCAGGGTTGGATGGTCCCATCGAACGAGTGTTTCCAGGCCGACGGTTTCACCGGTCTTGAGGTCGATTTCGGGCTGATATTCGACGAACAGTTCCCTGCGGGCCAGGGCCATGCGGAGGTCGCCTTCGAGGGTGAGGCTCTTCAACGCGGCGCTCTTACCGGAAGACGTGTAGAACTGGAAGTTGTTTCGTCCTTCCGCTTTGGCGTGATGCATTGCCGAGTCGGCATTCTTGAGCAGAGTACCGGCTTCCGCGCCGTCATGAGGGTGGACGGCTATGCCGATGCTGGCCGTGACATAGACTTCGTGACGGTCGAGCACAAAGGGCTGCGATAGGTCGTCAAGGAGCCGCTTTGCCAGGTTGGCGGCTCCCTTGACGTGGCTGATTTCGGTCAACAGAACGACAAAGTCGTCCCCTCCCATGCGCGCGACTGCTTTGATCGACTGGTCGCTTCCCAACCTGGCCTTGCGGTCGGTCCTGCGGGCGCAACCCAGTATGCGATCCGCAACGCGCTGCAGAAGCACATCTCCAAGCTCGTGGCCGAAGGTGGCGTTGACCCGTTTCAAATGGTCGATATCGACCCACAGGATGGCCGTCATGCGGCCGTGCTGCCCGGGAAGATCCAGTGCGCGCGCGATGCGTTCCTTTATGGAATGCTGGTTCAGAAGCCCTGTCAGCGGATCGTGATACGCAAGCTGAAGCAGTTCCTTCTCCACCTTTCTGCGTTCCGTGACATCCCTCATCACGACGGTGGGCTCACCTTCCGCATTGGGAAGGATGCGGGTCTCATACACATGAATGTCGTCCCCCATGCGAACGTTGTGCTCCAGAACCTGGCTTTCGGCGGTTTCGATCGCCCTTTCGATGCACCTCGCGATCACGTAGGGAGCATCGGCAAAGAAGACGTCCTGGATCCTGCGCCCGCGCAGGCCGTCGGGAAACTGCCTCAGGTCGAAATCCCGGGGAGCCTCGAAATCGAGCACCGTCCCCTCTTTGGATATTTGCAACACCAGGTGTGGAATACCCTTGATCAAACCGCGGTTTCTCTCCTCATTCCGGCTCAATCTCTCACGCGTCTGCGCGGAACGCCGTCCGCAGCTCAGGCGAAGCCCGAGCATTTCGACGTCGACGGGAAGAATGAGAAAATCGGTCGCGCCCGCATCGATCGCCCGCCGAACACCTTCCAAATCGCCGCGGCCCGCAACCGCCAGGATCGACACCCGTTCGCCTCCCCCGGTTCTGTGGAGCGAAGCGCAAAGCTCGAATGCATCCGCTTGCGTCATCGCGAGGTCAAGAAGCACGATTTCGGGTTGAATCCGCCTGAAAGCAGCAAGCGTCTGTTCCCCGTTGTCCGGTTCTTCCATCTCAGATCCGAGCCTGTCCAACGAGTCATAGACGAGTCGTCTCACCTCCGAATCATCATCGGAAAGCAGCATGACGGGTCGTTGTACCTGAACATTATTGGTTTTCATTGCACCCCTGCGTCATTGTTCCCGTGCGTCCATTCCGGGTAGCATCCTCCACCTCGTGCAGGTCTTGCCGCGGTTCCGTTAGAATGATCGGCATTCCAATGATTTTCCTCAAAAACACGGATCCGTGGACCTCGCTTTTTCAGTAAGAAAGCCCGAAGTCGCAATGCCGCGGGGACTGCCTTTCATAGACTCGCACCGGGCAGGCTCTCACGGGTATGAAGCCCCACCGCCGGAAAAAACGACAGGCACCCGCAGTTTCCTACAAGTGCCTGTCTCCATTCCGTTCGATGGAATCCGTCCGCCCGGGCCGCAAAAACAACGCTCACCGCTTCGGGGGGATCGCGCCCCTTCTCGTTTGCCGCCGTCTTCCGGTCAACCCGGCGCTTTCCCCGGGTTTCGCCATCCCGTTCCGGCCGATCGACAGCAGTGAAAACCAGGCCGATGACCCGGTCGCACCCGCATCGTTCGCGGGTTTTTCGCCTGAAGCGGGCCGGGTCGCGCATACACGGGAGGTCTAAGCGACGGCACCGCCCGCGGTTCTGATCCCCTTGGCTCAACCATCGGAGCCCGATACAAAACGGCTCGAGGCTCGGCCCAACCGTGGGCACGAAGGAACCGTGTCTCTCCCTGCCTCCTCTCAGTAGCGCCGATAGCGTCCGGAGACCCAATCGCCATAGCGATTGTAATGCCCGGGGACCCATCCTCGCCCGCCATAGCGGTAAGGCCGGTAATACCTGGGCGAGTTCCGGTAATAACCGCCTCCGTACCTGTAGTAGCCCGGTCCGTTGCGGTAGTAGCCCGATCCGTAGCGGTAGTAGCCCGATCCGTAGCGGTAGTAGGCCGGTCCCGGTCCGTACACGACGGGCCCGCCCACGGCGAGGCCGACCACCGATGCCGCCGCCGCCAGCACGCCGCCCGCCACCACGAACGGGACCGCAAGCGGATTAAACACACAGCACTCCTGAGCCTGTGCATTCCCGGTCGTAGTTCCCAGGAAGACAACAAGACTGATGCAGAGTGCCAACGCTATTTTCTTCGTTGCGTTCATGTCTTTGGCCTCCAAATATATCGCTCGATTCCATACAATGCCCAGTCATCCGTTCTATTCTCACAGACGAACCAGCGGGTAAAAATGTCTATAGCCGGTGGAATATTCGTCGGAAGCCCTTGCACGAAAAGGATTTGCGGCCTGAGGAACCCTTTCGGGGAACTCGTGTCGGAAGGGAATGATACGGTGGGCCATGAGCGGGAATGATGCCATGCCGGTCAGCTCCACCCGGAAAGCCGCTTCCATTCGAAGGCGCCGTGCGCGAGAACCGTCCGGTGCGGCGGGCAGGCCGTCGTTGCCCGGGCCCCGACGAATTTCGCCGGAGCCGGCTGTCGCTTTTCCGCGCCAGCCGGGAATTGCAGCGGCGTTTCAACCAACGGGGGAGCCCGACAATCGAAGGGAGGCCCGGAAAACATCACGGGCGCTTACACGGGATGATTGCGCAACCCCGCGTTTCTCTCCCGCGGTCGGCCACGGTGCCGGGGAGGCTGAAACCGTGGTTTCCGCCGGCAGTCATGAAGGAAAAGGGGCTGTCGGCGGAAACCGGGTGCGAGCATTATTTGACCCGCTCGATTTCAAAGCTGAGATCGTAGCTTCCCCAATTGGAGCTTTGCACTCCGTTTTTCGTGGAACCGACGTATTTCGTCTGGCCCGGACGGAAGGTCACCTTGACCACCCCGGTCTCGCCCGCCTTGAGCAGCCCGGCGTGAACCGCGACCATTCCCAGATCGGAATCCGTCGTATACATCTTCGATCCCCACACGGAGCCCCCTGAATCGGTGCCGATGACCTCGAAGAGCATGACTTGTCCCGGGGCCGCACCGGGCACGTTCTTGAGCGTGCCCGGATTGCGCATGACGGCTTTGCCCGCGACAGGTTTGACTCCTTCGGCGGCCTCGACCGCAAAGCTCAGCTCATAGCTGCCCCACGACGAGCTCGTCACCCCGTAACGCGTGCTGCCGGCATATTGAGCCCGTCCCGGGTAGAAGATGACCTTGACGACCCCGGTTTGCCCGTTCCTGATTGCGCCCGAATGAACCGCCGCCATCGCCAGGCTCGAATCCGTCGTGTAATAGTCGGTCCCCCACAGGGAACCGCCGGTCGTCTTGCCTGTCACGTTGAAAAACATTGTGGTTCCGGGCGCCACATTTTCCACTTGGTTGAGAGTCCCGGGATCGGGCAGGATGTCCTGTGCTTCCAGGATGGAATGATTGATAAGAAGAAATGCGCTCAAGACAAACACGCCCAGTGCCAGAGTGGCTTTTCGCATAGAACCCTCCGTTTTCATTGTCTTTTCACTGAATTCAACCGGCATGAACCGGCCGTCAGCCCCCAAGTCGGTCATATCAACCTACTTCAGGGAAAAGCCGGATGCAAGAACAATAAATTCGGAGGCTTACCGCCTTCGCAACGGTCGACTCAAGCCCGTACCATCCCAACGACGGCATCCGAGCAATCGGCGGGTTTGCCGCAACCTCGCCAATGGCGTCCGGCCGGCCCGCGGGACCTTTCAAACGGGAGTGGTCATCCGCGGAAAAATATCGGGAAGGGGCGTTGGATCGGCTCTGCCTTGAGGGGAGTATTCGAAGCGAAGTCGGTTCCCGGCAACGCAACGGGAGCTTCAGCGATGCTCGGTCAGGCAGGGAAGCCCCGGCGAAATGCAGGTGCCCGACAGCGGGATGAACCCGCGGTTTTAAAACGAAATGCCGCGATTCCCCCGCGCCGGCCCCATCATCGCGTCGAGGCAGGCAATCGGCCCGGGACATGGACTGCGGCGCGTTAATTCGGATGATTGAACACCACGTTGCGGAAAAAAGCGATGAGCGCCTCTTTGCGCCTTCGTTCCTCGATCTGGTGGGGAATCAGCCTTTGCAGCGGCCAACGGAGCACCGACATCTCATATTCCATGATCGCGCCGTAGGCATTGTTGAGGTACCACGCATAGAGCAGCCCGAAAAGAAGACCAGGGGGAAGGAACCCCTCCTGATCGTTGAGGGTGATCCGGTACGTCCTCGGATCATGGGGACTCCGGATCATGCGGGCGAGGGTCAGATACGCATGCAGCTGCGAATCGCTGAGAAAACAACCGCGCTCGTCCACGGGACGCAGCGTTATCTCGTAGCGCCTCGCCCCCCAATCGCCGTCGACCCAGCGGCGGCTTTCAAGATATCGTCCCAGCAACGACTCACCCAAAGCAATCAACAGATTGTCCCAGAGCCGCTCGGAATTGTCGCTCAACTGTTCGTGGACCCTCAACATTCCGTTTTCCGGATCATAATACCCCAGGACGTTGTCCCACTCCTTGCTCCTGTTCCACTCCGCCGCGGGAACAATCTCGGCTCCGCAAAAGGCTTTCAGGTGATCCATGCGGATGTCGCGATTTTCCCAGACGACATCCAGCATCGTCCGGCGAAGTCCCGGGGGAGAAAATCGCTTTCCCGCGAGGATTTCCTCGGCGGTCTTTCTACCGGCGCACACCGGAGGAGAATGGGTCGTGAGGCAATCCGTCGAAGACGCAACGACGGTCGATGACGCAACGGTCCGGGGCTTGAGGTTGAACTGACGGTGAGCGAAGACGAGCGTGCGAACGGCCAGGGCAAACCTTTGGGGATCATGATGGATGACCTGGGCGAGCCGCATCCTCCGCCTGGAATAGATCGTCGCTTCGATGGGCAGCACCCTGAGCCGTTCCACCCGATCGCGATCCAGGTAAATGGGACTCTTGCCCTCCAGGGCGTAGTTGCACAACACATTCCCGGGGACGTGCTCGAGGTTGGCGCTCAGCGTCACATCGAACAAGCCTTCCGCTCCCCCGGGAACATTCTGCTCGTAAGCCTCCACAAGCTCCGACACATAGAAGCCCCGATTCCCGCTCCGCAGGGATATGTCGGTTTCTCCCTCCTGAATCCAGAAATTGGCTCCAAGAATCTTCAACGCCCTCGTATTTGCCCTGATCGCATTGACGATGGGCGGCAGCTGCAAAATCGGCATGAGGCTCGTATAGACACTGCCCGGGGCAAAAATGATGAGCTCCGCCTCTTCAATGGCCCTGCACAGGTATTCACTCACCGAAGGGGGCCCGCAGTATTCCACCGCCACACGATCGATGGGAAACTTGCGCCGACAAAGGGCCGACTTTCTTTGTCCCCGGACGGCAACTCCGTTTCCGTACCGCAGCACGAGCTGTCCCGGAGTCGCGGTCGCGGGATGCAGCCGTCGGGGGGGCGCTCCGATCGCCCGCGCCACCATATCGAGCCCCTTCCTGATCGCGACCGCTTCCGGAGGACAATCCGCGCTCTCACGGGATTCCCTGAGAATGGCCGCCGTGATCAGAAGGTTTCCCAGGCAGTGGCCTCCGGGCTTCAAGGTCGGACCGTCTCCGCCCGGAGAAACGTAGCGGCCCAACGCGGCCAGGAAGTCTTCCAGCGGTTCGGGGCAAAGCCCCCGCAAACCGCCGGGCACGACAAGCGTCGGATTAGACACGCTCTGCGTCTCATCGGTACTTTTCGGGAAGCGGTGATTGAAGATGCAATGGATGACATGAGCGAGCTGCGTCGCCTCGAAATCGTCGAGACCGTAAGTCGTTTTGAGGTTCTCGCGCAGGATCATCGAAAGGAGCAGTTTGCGCAAATCCCCTATTCCGATGATGGGAAGCTCCCGCAGCAGCAGACCGGTTGAGCCGCCGTCGTCCGTGGTGCACACCACGACGTCGATGGACGCAAACTCTTCCTTCAGCCCGACGAACGGGGCCTCGGGCCAGTCGTCCAGCTGTGAATTCCCGCCCACAACCGTCGAAAGCCCCGTTCCGCCTCCGAACGCCACTACGCGCGTGCTGCGGCATTCGAAGCTCAACACCTCCCGGACCAGGCGCGACCCGTGACTCCCGTCGGGCCCCGAGGGAGTCGTCCCGTTCAGCACGGCTTCCAGGAGTTCCTCGACGTATCGGCTGAGCTCGGTCCCCCTCATCCCGACCATCATTGGAGCCCCCTGCGGTCTATGGCGGTTTCCCCACGCATCGTGCATCCTTCCGAGACTGTGACATAACATAATTGGCCGATCGAGGCCAACCGGATTTGCGCGGTCCGCGGTTCGGTGCTCGAAGGACTCGTGCCGATGAGGGGCACCCAATCTATTCAATGAACACGACGCAGGAGATCACGGTCACGTAACCCCCTTTCATGCCGCAGGCCACACAGGGAAAGGACAGGGCTTCGACCACTTTTCCGCTCATCAGGTAGATTTCTCTTCTCTCATCGTAGTCCTTGTCGGGATCGAATTCGATTCCGAGTGTCGTGGCCAGCATCGTGGAGGCCAAATCCTCGGCGAAATCTCCGACTTCGATTTCCTCCTGCCCGAAGGTGTGGAACTCGCTGATGTACCCGTACTGGTTCCTGTCGGTGGGAAAGGCGATGCCCACCGATGCCCCGATCATCCTCCCGAACTCGTTGGCACAGAGCCTGGCCATGACACAGTACGTGATCTGCCCGGGTTTGAGGAGCTTCAAACCCTCCTCGAGATCGATGATTTCACAATTGGGCGGCAGAATGCTCGAAACGCTCACCAGGTTCTGTTTCTCGATCCCGGCGTCCCGTAGCGCCAACTCATAGGACTGAAGCTCGTTCTTGTGGAAACCCACGCCCTTGGTGAAAAAAGCCTTTTTCGGGACGATCATCGGTGCGCTCCTCACGGCGAAATACAATCGATCCTTGGAATCAACGCCTCTTGACGGTTTTTTCGCGCACGCATTATTGCACGCGCTTTCATCCCGCACAACCGATTACCTCACACCGATCGCTTCACAGCAGGTTCGGCGGCTCCCGCCCGTTCCGGAAAAGGCTCGACATCGCCTACTCGTCGATCCAGATGAAATCGGCTATCCGGGAGCAATCCTGCATGGGCAGTTCCATCAGGGATTCCGCGCACACCACGACCGCGATCTTCAACTCCGGGTGGTTTTTTGCGAGCTGATAGGGTATCCCGAGGTGGAAATCCGAATGAAAGCGGCCGCAGCAGAAAAAGATGCGGCGGTCAAGAAAAGGCTCCAGGGATGCGGCCATCACGGCGTCTTTCAGAACCTGGGCCTTGAAGAGGGCCTCCACGGCGAATCCCTTCATCGGAAGCGAATGCGGCATGCCTTCCACCTGAGCGACAAAACGTTCGTGGTATTCCTCCGAATCGAAGTGAAATTCCGAGGGGAGATACCGGCCGTCCTCTCCCACCACTTCAGGTGAAACGGTATTGGCCGCCGCGACCGCCGCGGCCGCCCTGCGCGGGACGTTGGCCGCGATGACGGGGAGACCCCGCGTTTTCGCCAGCTCCACAAGCGGCCGATAATCCCGTTCGTAGTTCTGCCAGGGACGGGCCAGCTCGAGAAAGCGATCCTCGGGGATCGTTCCCCGGAGATAGGAATCCAGGAAACCCTGGACGTCGCGTTCAAACATCTCGAGGGCAAGTACGAGGTTCGAATCCCGCTTCGCCAGCTCGGTGAGCATGATCAGCTCCGCTTCGTGGGCTATGCGCGAATCGTGCTCCTCCCCGAAAAAGACGACATCATACCCCATGAGCATTTCGAAGCCCTCTTCCAGGTGCATGGTCATCGCCCGGTTTGTCATCATATACTTCATTGAACTCTCCAGGAGTTGGGGTTGCGGACAACGAACGACCCGTTCGGGCAAATGTGCAGGAAGCGGTTCTCCCCCGGCATGCGATTCCGTTTCCTTTGGATTGGATCACCCGGGTTGTGAACAGGTTTCCCGGGCGGTTTCCATAATGACTGCTGCGAGCTTCCACGTGACTTGCCGGGCGCCTTGACGAAACTGCGGCGGGCGCTCCTGCTTACGCAATCCTATCAGAAACCCCGCTCCCGCAAGTGGTAAAAACGGCTGATCACGGAAGTTTTTCCCGGATCGTCCAATCCGTCCGGCCCGCCGCGATGCAAACGGCGAATCGACCTTGTGTGCCGCTGTCGCCTTGTTTCCCACTCAGCAGCGCCACTCCCGCCCTACATGCGCCCGACAGGACAACCCGGCACTCCCCTCGCTTCCCGATGCGAACCCCTCCATTGCGCGGCTCCCGGCCCAAAATCCGGTTGACTTTTTCTATGCCTGTGCTCCATGATAATGCTTACTACACAGTAGTCCCTTTCCGAGTTCCATCACACAGACACACGGTTTTTTCATAGCACCGCTGGCGGAATGCCGCCGGAGGTCGATCGTCAACGACACTCAGGCCGGGGATGCAGGGGCCTCGCGGTCCCGGTCGATGACCTTCGACGTGCAACGGCGCGGTTCGAAACCCGTCCCGCAGCCCCTGCCGGGTGAACCCCGCGACCGTGTGCGGGAACGGTTTTTCGGTGATCCACAGAGCGCGGTCGAAACCTCGACTGTGTCCGCAACACTATGGGAAAAAGAGAAAGACTTCATCGATACCACTGAATGGGGGAAGCAAATGGGGCGCCACAGGATGAACGTGTTTGTCGTGATTCCGCTGCTGCTCGCGAGTCTTGCCCTGCTGCCGTTACCGGGCACGAGCGGCACGGCGCGAGCCCAGGATGACGTTTCCCATCCTTATGTTCATGAACCGTGTCCGGCCGTTGGCGGGGCCGCCGCATATCATGCGGTTTTTCCGGCGGGCGCCCCGTTTGGCTTGAATCCGGGCGAGCGAGGGATCCAGGACCACATCAGCGCCCGTGAACGAACGGCTGACGGCATGGCGGGAACTTTCGCGGACTCCGGATTCGCAGACCGCGATCCGAACGATCCAGCCGAAGGCTTGTCGGAAGGTCCCGCGGAGCGGATGCCCGCGGATCCCTTGATGGTCAGCCCTCTGTCGCCCGCCGGAACGATCACCGACACGACGCCGACCTACAAGTGGACCAGGGAAGCCGGCGCCACGCAGTACCGTTACCAGCTCATGAAAGGCACAACGACCGTCTACACCAGGACCGTCGGGTCCGGCGTCTGCGGAGCATCGACCTGCTCGAATACGCCCGTGTCCGTACTGGGTTTCGCCACTTACAAGTGGAGAGTGCGCGCGATGGTGAACAACGTCTGGAAGCCCTACAGCGCCTTCAAAACCTTCACCGTGGCCAGGCCCATTCCAACCCCAGTGGCTCCCGTCGGCACAATCACGGACAGGACGCCCACGTACCGGTGGACGAAGATCAGCGGCGCGACGCAGTACCAGTACCAGCTGGTGCAGGGCACGACCACCGTCTACGCCAGGACCGCCGGGGCCGGTGTCTGTGGGGCCTCGACCTGCGCGAGCACCCCTTCAACCGCATTGCGTTACGCCACGTACAAGTGGAGAGTCCGCGCGATGGTGAACAACGCCTGGAAGCCCTATAGCGCCTTCAAAACGTTCACGGTCGAGAAGCCGATTCCGGGTTGCGACGCCGTCCTGTATCCCGCACACAGCGGAGGGTGCACTTTTCGTCTCGTTACGCCTCAGAATTGCGAGCAGATCGACCTGAGCGGGGGCAAGTACTATGAATTCGCGTGGTTCACCGACGGCGTGTATTGCGAGACCCCCTGGACCATGTGCATAGCCGGCAATCCCGCCAACGTCTCCACGGGGAAAAACATCTATTGCGAGGATTTCTCCGCGGGTTCAAGCGATTACATCACCCATTACGGGGGGATCGTGTACGTGGATGCGGAGGCGTTCAATTCCCTGGGCCTGACGACCGATAACGGGATTTATCACTGGGTGGTCATAAGCTTTTCCGGGGCCAACCCGAACAGTCGGACCTTCAGGGTCAAGCAATAACCGCGCGGCGAGGTTTTTCGGGGTCCGGCGGCGAGTGGACCCGGCTTCTCCTGCCGAGCGCACGAAACGGCGAGGACAGCCGGCCGTCGGAACCCGCTCCGCTTTACGGCGCAGCCTGCGCGCCGGGACCGCCCGGACGCGCGTGGCGGACTGGGCCGTCAAACCCGAGACGATACCCTGGGCGACATATGGGCTGCCGCGCGTGCTCGGTGGATTGGAAATCAAACGTGTCCGTCACGGTGCAGCCGTCACATGGGCCGCGCATGCGCGGTGGATTGCCACCACATGAGCCATGCCCGAACTAAAACGGAAGAGCTTGCGCCTCCCCTGGGCGTTTCTCTTCGCCAGCCTCGTGCAGGAGCTTATTTCTCGGAAGCCCCTTCCTGCAGCGTCACCGACGCCGACATGATTGTCCGGCATTCCCCCACTGCAAAAAATCATTCCCCGGAAGGCTCCTTTTGTTTCGGACGAAGCAGCAGTATCGCCCCGACGGCGCCCGCAAGGTATGAAACGAGCGGCGAGGGCCCCGTGACGGTGCCCGGATTCGCAGGTTCCGACCCAAAACCCTCCGACTTGCCCGCGACGGCTCGATCCGTGAACACCCCCCCGTCATTGGCCGCGGGTCCTGCCGTGAAGGCCGGTCCCGCGCTCCATGCCTCCGTCAGCCTCACGCCGGGACTTGACAAGGCCGACACCAGGACGACCAAGCCAACAAAACCGTATAATTGACCTCGCGCGCACATCGGGGCTCCTCCCGTTTTGTATGAAAGTGCAACCTGCACCCCGGTCAGAACCTTAGTGCAGTGGGGTTCGCCGGGTTCCCGCCTTCCTGTGAAAATACGCTCATCATGCAGGCGGAAGCTCTTGTCCGGTTAGTTTTCCAGGGTTGCCGTCTCCGTGCGAAAAGCTCCCGCCGACACATCTTCATGGTTTGCTGTAAACCCATGGCGCATGGCAGCGCGCGGCAGCAAGAACGATTTCTTTCATGGTTCGCTGCGAATCCTCCGGGTCATGGAGGTCCGTGAGAAAACGCCCAGGTCCGGAAATGTTTTCGTTCTGCCCGGCTGGCCTGGAGACCATGGCCGTTCAAGGCCGGTCCGGATAAAGTCCCCTCCCCTGCCCGTGCATCCCCGAGGAAGGGACAACGTCGGAGAGCGATCCCGGGCCGGAATCAAGGGAGGGAGGAAGGGCGACCCGTCTTCGGCCCGCCCTTTCCTCCCTTTGCCGCGTTGAAGCTCCTACGGGCACAACTGCACAGTGAGGCGGATCATCTGCCCGAAGTCTTCTCCCGGGGAGCGGAATCGGCCGTCAACGGGGCTTCCGGCTTCGAAGGAGCGGGGCCGGCCGTCAAAGCCCCTGTGGCTTGCGGGCGCCCGGGTCTTCTCTCAAGATACGGCTGCGGCTTCTTGGGAGTGGCCGTGTCCGTGAAGGTTTTCAGGTACGCCACGATGGCGGCTTCTTCCTCGAGAGTCAGCCCCATGTCGCCGATCAGGCCGATGTTGATGGCGGACAGGGGCGCATTGGGAAACTCGGGCCTGGGCCAGCAGTTGTTCGCCAGCGCATCCTTTTCCGTCGCGATACCCTCTGCGCATTCGGTTATGCCGAACGATGCCGCCGTAACCCCGTTCACATTGGCCGTGTTGTAGAAATGAACGATGGATTCCAGGCTCTTGAACCATCCGTTGTGGGTGTACGCCTTGACGAAATCCGGATCGGGGCGCTTGTCCACGTTGCGCAGGCTCGGGCTTCGCTGGGCGGCCAGATGAGCGTCCAAGCCTGTGTGGGTCTTCAGCCCTTCGTTGAAAACAGGGAATCCGGGGATCTCGGGATTCGGGGGCACGCCGATGACGTGGTATGAATTATCCGAATACGTCTGTTCCGGCTCCACTCCCGTATCCCCCGGGGTAATGGTGGGAGGAACGGTGGAGAGATCGATGACGGGAGGTGTATTGGCGTGACACAGTGAACAGTTCGTGATCTTGGGCACCCCGTTCACGATCAACGGATTCGCAAGAGTGGAATAAAACAGGTCATGCCCCAGGTTTTCCTGCGCCGTCAAGCCCTTGAGCGGGAACTGACCGGGAGTGTCGTCGACGTCGATCCCGTCGAGCTCCCTTTTGAGCGCGATATCGCGCTTGGAGCTGAATGAGTTGACCTCAGGCGACGACTGGTACGCGGCAAGCGAAACGGCGATTCGTTTGTAGTTCACTTCGAGCCGCTCCTCGCAGGTGATCGGTTCCTTCCAGACTTTCTCAAAAAGCGGGGCATACGCGGCCGAGGCCACGGTCCGACAGACCCCCAGCTGGGTTTGATTCTGTTCGACGGGGTTCAAGAACGGATTGAACGCCTGTTCGGCCACCGGTCCCAGGTATTTTCCGTAAGCAGTCTCCAAACCCGGGATAAAGGCGCCTCCGGCGTCCTGGAAGACCTCATCGCCGATGCGCACGGTCGCCCCGTTCGGAAATACCTGAGGGTCCGCCCCCTCGGAGCGGCCGTTCCAGAAAACTCCCCCAAAAAACCCGGAGGGGAAATTGGGGAAAGGGAGGGGGGAGACCTGGAACGGGGGGGAAAATGAGGCATACGCACTCATGGGGGGTTTGAGCCCTCCCCTGGTGTGGGGATTCGCACCGGTGGCCGCCACCTGGTGCAGGTTGACCCCCGAAACCCCGAAGGTCCAACCCGCTCTCGCAACATGGCAGGTGGCGCACGCCATGCGCGGAGGATCGGAGATATTCTGGAAGAAAACAAACTTGCCCAGGTTCTCAATGTCCGACAGGGCTGCCGGGCTGACGTTCACGCCGACTCCGAGCAGGGTTGCCAGGACCACCACTGCCATTACCGAAATATGTTTTTTCATTTTCATTTCCTTTCCGTGCTGAGATGATTCTTTCCTCCTTAGGACCGACGGCTTAAAAATGTCGACCTCCTTTCCGTTGGGATTTTTCTGTGGACTTATCCGTTGGTTGTGGAGCCACGGCGACCTCCTTCCGACTCATTCCGTAAAAGGTTGTCGATTGTTCCAAGGCAAGAATATTGGCCGGTTATTACAGTAAGTTAGAATATTCTGCCCAGCATGATTATCTCTATTCTTCATAGTATGTAACTGGATATAATCATTACTAATTAGAAGTAGTAATAGGATATTCATTCATTGTTTATATGATATGGTTAATAACTTTCTTTTTGTTATGTTGTTATGCGTTTTTTTATATAGTAATTTTGAGTATATTTTCTTATTATTCATAATAAAAGCATATTATTACTCAATGTCTTTTATCATTTTATTGTGATTTTATGCCATGCCACATCCAAAATGTGTGCATTGTGGGCGGGAGGGCATAAAGCCCTCCCCTACGTCTGATTGGAATATGTGTCCATAAGGAATGGGTTTACCAACGACAGCGTCATCTCCAACTGGAAAGATGTTGTGTAATCTTAAGTGTACTTTTGTATTTGGACAAAGTAATCCCCCTAGCAATATAATATGCTTTCTTTTTGAATATATTTTTTGAAATATGCTTCTTATTTGAACTCGCTTGGAAATCGCGCAGAATGCAACAAGACCCGAGGAATTGTGAACTTTCGAGCTTTCAGTTCAGGAAGCTCTCCGATCAACACCGCACATCGTGTCGTTGAGGCTGGTGCGTCAATCCGCTTTTTATTGACGGTTGAACGGAGATGGATAGCATTTTGGAGTCCAAGTCGATTGGTAATCTTCTAGCCACTATTTTCCAAATAATAAATAAGGGGGAAACTGTAAACTCAAATGGAAAAATTGGTAGGGGGCATGTAGGGGAATACACAAAAACCCGAAGTGGTCCGCACGATGTTCCGTGCGGAGGCTCCGGTACAAAAGCGCTCGCGTTTTTCCACTCACGCGGGAGGGTGGGTCTCTGAAGGCTTTCCGGCAAAGGGTTTCTCCCCGTGACGGCATACTCTCCCGGCCTCACTCGGAGAACCCCGGAGCACAATCGATCCGGTACTCTGATGCGGGCGGCTCTACAGGGCTGCGCCAGGGAATGCGGCAGGTCTTTTCGAGGCACTTCTTGCGCCTTTGTGCCTTCGGGGCCGGCGTCCGAACTGGTGAACCCCGTGGCAGGCCGCAGTCGTCCGAACGCTTTCCTGTTTTCATCGCCGATGCTGCCGTCGGAAAGCAGCGTTCCGCGCGGCATGCACCTCGGCAGTTCCTCTTGAAAGTGCCGCGGCCATACTGCTTCGGCATCTTCTCCGGGAGGTATTCATTCCCCCCACCTGCCTTTTTTCGTCCAATGCAGCGTGGCGGGAGAACGGGACCCTCCCCTGCCGCGAAGCCCATGGCCCCTGAAGCTCAAAACCCTTCCTTTCAAACCACATTTTGCATGTTCGACCGGGAAATGGTAAAGTTTTCAGGAATCCGGTTCACCATCGGAAGTTGTTCCGGCAGAAAACCCAACTCCAGAATGCAACTCGGGCGCATGGCGTACAACCTGACGCATCATTGCGGATGATGATCCGAATGTACGGTTGATCTGCCGTGCGTGGTCGGGGCGCACCGGCATCGCGCTGAATTCTCGGGGGGGAGTGCCGCCCGTCGATACGGTCCCGGAACGCATGGCGCACATCCGGATGCACTTGCTCCGGCTGAATCTCCGTCTGCATGCCCGGCAATGCGCCGGGCAAAAGGAGAGGCGGTGCACAGACATTTTTACGGTTTTTCTGAAGAGCCTTTCAGCATAAAACCGGACACCGGTTTTTGGTACCCGAGCCGCAACCATCTGGAAGTGCTGACCACCATCAGGGCGGGAATCAAGAGTGGAAAGGGCATTCTCGTCATCACGGGAGAAGACGGGATGGGGAAAACGATTCTTCTCCGGCTGCTGGTGGAGATGCTCGATCCCGGCGTGAAGGCTGCCCTCATCAGCGGGCCGTCGGAAAGCTTTGAAGCGGTGCTCGAAGATCTCCTTCGCGCCCTCGAGCTTCCCCGGGGGGAACCGGACAAGAGCTCGATGCTGTCGCGGCTTTATGAATATTTGTATTCGGGGCTTTCCAGGGGCCAAACCGTGCTGATCGCCGTGGATGAGGCCCACGCATTCAGCGGGCAGGTGCTCGAGGAGTTGCGCATGCTCTGCAACCCCGACCCGAGGAGGCCGGGACCGGGGATTGTGCAGGAACTCTTTGCGGCCGGACCGGAGTTCGAGGAAAAGCTCCGGGCCGAGGATCTGATGCGGATCCTTCAGAGAATCGAGGTCCGATGCCGGCTCGAGCCTTTGAGCGAGCTCGAAATCCCTCAATATGTCGAGCACCGGCTAAGAAAGGTGGGGAGCGGCATTACAAAGATTTTCACCCCCGAAGCCGTCGATTTGATCTGCAGGTATAGCCGGGGGATTCCCCGGAACATCAACATGCTTTGCTACATGTCGATCTGCAGCGGCTACGCCCTGTCCCGAAAGCACATCAGCTCGGACCTCGTGGAGAAGGCTCTCCCGGTTCTGAACGGGCACAGATCGGGAAGGTGGAAAGGAGTGACCGGACCGGTCAAGGCTTTTGACGACTACATCGAAAAAAGCCCGTTCATCACGACCATTACTTATATTCTGCTGGCATACTCGCTTCTGGCCCTGTTCATTGTCTTCCTGCTGAACCTGCGCCTTTGAGGAGAGGGCCTTCCCACTCATTGCTGGAGCAGCACGGCCAGGAGCTTTTGCAGGGAAAAGGCAAAAATGATCAATGATAACAGTAACAAGAAAACCCTGACCATTTTTTTCCCCGGCTTCCTGATGGGCGGCATTCGCAGGAGAGGGCCGCTGCCGGCGGGACGGAGATAATCCATTTCCTTGATGGCCTCCCTGGCGATTTTCAGGCCGATCGAAGGGCTGGACCTGCTGAACCCCAACAGCAGGGCACGGTCGCAAACCAGGTTGATCACCCGGGGAATCCCCCGGGCAAATTCGAGGATCCGGTCCACGGCTTTGGGAGTGAAAGTCCCGTTTCCTTTCCCTCCCGCCACTCTCAGACGGTGCTCGACGTACCGCATGCCCTCCTCCCGGTTCAGGGGCGCAACCCGGCGATGCACTTTGATCTTATGCCGGAAAGCGCGCAGCTTGTCGCCGCCCAGTTTTTCCTCCAGCTCGGGATGCCCCACGAGCAGGATCTGGAGCACTTTCCCGACGGGCGTTTCCGGGTCGCAGAGCCTGCCCAGGCCTTCCAATGTATCTTCGTCCAGGTTTTGAGCCTCATCGACAATCACGGCCACCGTCTCGTTCCGGGAGAGCCTCTCGTCGAGGTACCCTCCGAGCGTTCTCAGATAATACGCCAGGTTTTCTTCCTTTTCCCAAAGGGGCACATCCAGCTGCAGCAGGATTTGTTTCAGCAGGTCCTTGAGACTGAGTCCCGTATGGAACACAAAAACGGTTTTTATGTCGTCGGCAAGGTCATTCAAAAGGGTCCGAATGAGCAGGGTTTTCCCCGTTCCCACTTCCCCGGTGATCACGATTACGCCCTTCTGTTCCCTGATTCCCGCCATCATGGACGAGTAGGCTTCAAAATGAGAGGGCGCCAGATACAGGAATTTGGGGTCCGGGCCAAGACCAAAGGGCATTTCGGCAAAGCCGTAGAATTCCGTGTACATCGGGCATCCTCTCCGGGAAATGACAATCGATTTCCCGAAGCATACCACAATTGGGGTCAAACCTACACTTTTCACATTTCAGCCCTGCATGCGTGCAGGACGGGGAATGTCCGTCCACGTGAGCATTCACGCTGACAGCCGCGGTTTGTTCAGGGCGGGAGAGAAAGAAAGGAAAACCGTGCAGTTGAACGCGAACCTGCTTGTGTGGTGCCCGTGCGGGCGACTGGGAGACCATTCCGAGCTGGTGAAGGTCTACCGCTCGTTAGCCGTGCCCGTGCGAGCAACGGACTTCCGCCGGTCTGAATGCCCGCTCACCGCCCGGAAAAAGTCCGAATCGTTGGCCCACAATCCTCATGCAATGCGGCATCCAGCCTGAGCTGCTCCAAGCCGTCCGCCGCGCAGAGACTTTTCCACTTTGCCGCGGTGATACGATCAGATGCCAGATCCGAAAGGATCGTGAAAGGATTGAACCGCTCGCCCCCGATTTCGACGAGAACCGGCTCGCCGGGTTCGCAGGCGATCGCGTGGCCGCGATCGGCAAGTGCCGCAACAATGGCGGTCCCGAACAAGCGGCAGGCGCTGTCCCATTTTTCATCGCCGGTAACGGCATCCGGGAGCTCGAAGCGGGCGGAAAGCTCCTGCGGTTTGCCGGCAAGCTCGGGCAATTCACCCAGACGGATCTCTTCGAATGCCCGGATGTGCTCGCGCGCCGTCTGACGCCATGCCGGCAGGTACACGGCACTCAGTGCGTCCTTCCACCCAATCGGGCGCAGACCGCCCGGGTCTTCCTCCCCGAAGAGCACTTCCAGCATTTCGAGCTCGAGCGCTTCGACACCGTCGATCAAGTCCATCGCCCGCCGATCATCGAGCGGGCCGACGGCGGGAGGAAGTTCGGCCAGGGCTTCGATGCGCTCCTTCAGGCACGGGTGGGTGTCGTAGGAGTCCGACTGCGAGGCTTGCATTTCCTCTTCGAGGTTTTCGGCCATCCGGGCGGAGATGTGGGGCGATGCGAGGAAGAGGGCGAATCCCTCGGCCACAGGTGGTCGAAATCCCGCCGAGATTATCGGCACGACCTCACTGTGCCAGTACGCGTCAAAGGCTCCGGCGGCGCCGTTTACCTTCTTCAGCCCATCGATCAACGGGGCGTTGCCGACGATCCGGGCAGCCAGGGCATCCGCCGCATATTCCTGCCGGCGCGCCACGGAATTCGTGATCCGCAGGAACAGCCTTCCGTACCAGACGAACGGCAGTTGGATGAGGCTGTCGTCCAGTTGATGCAGGGTCCGGCCGATGGCGGACCGCGTCTTGTATATCCAGGGCGCCAGGCGGACGTCGCCCCCGTAAAAATGTCCGAACTCGTGAGCAAGTACCGCCCGCAGCTCGGAGACGGTCAGAGTTTGCAGCAGCGGCAACCCCAGTCCCATCACCCTGCGGCTCCCGACCCCCATGAAGCCGCCCCGGTGGCTCACCCAGGCGTTCATCTCCGGGATGAGATAAACTTCGCCGGGCAGCGCCTCCTCCACGGCCTCGGCCGTCTTTTTCAACTCCTGGAAAAGGCGCACGTGCCGGATTGCGTGAAAGCGGGGGCCGGGGGCCGGGAATTTGTCCGGGCGGGGCAGCACGGCCCACAGGATGCCGCCGACGCCAAGGACGCAGCCGAGTATCAGTCGAAGGTGAATGTGCCTGGAGTACTTGATGTCAACGTACGCCAGGTAGGCGAGCGCGGCCGCGATACCGATCGCGAGCAGGTAGAAGCCCGCCAGCAGGATGAGCGCCGACACGGCGCGGCCCGGCAGCGAGGAATTGTTCACACCGGCACCTCTCTTCGGGGGTTGTTGGCATGCGGCTGCGGCTCGAGGCGTCACAGCCCGATTTGTCATGTTGTCCTATGTGTTATCGGCTGGAACGCCGGTTTGCAGAACATGCAAATCCGGCCGTCTGATGTTCCCGCAAGGATCCTGGTTTCCCACACGATCCTTTGGGAAAAGACGAGACAAGCGAGGGGGAGCGTTTTTCCGCGGAACCGGGCGTGGCCACGAAGCTCAGGACAAAGGATACACGCGCTGAAGTCAGTTGGACGAACCCTCGACGACATGGATTCGACGAGCAAATAGTGCAGCTCGAATCTGATACAATGAAGAATGCGGCAAATACGCCATTTTCAAGCACATTTATGGCAGAAAGAACACAGATGCTCGGAGAATAGTGATTACTTCTCTTAAATCTTTCAAAGCAACAGCAATGTTATCATGTTATTATGAATTTTTGTGAGTTTTTCAATGCTCTCTTTGTCTCCATTCATTTGACATTTCTCCTAAGAGCACGCTAAAGTACTGTAACTTTATCTGTGTGGCAGAAGTGCTCTTCTGAGTGATTTCCCTTCGAGTCCAGGTCGAACGACAATCAGGCGGCATTGGGCTCCATCTCCTGGGTCCATGGGTCGCACAGCCTGGAGCAATAGTCGTCAATCGCGGACTGCGGAAAGGGAGAACACACTTCTCTTGGGGAGATGACCTCATGGCCGTGTTTCCTCAACTTGAACGCTTCATCTGGTTCGACGGGCGCTTGAGGCGACAGAGCTTTCCCAACGCCTCTCACCTTGCAATGCGATTTGAGATATCGCGAAAAACGGCCCAGCGGGACATTTCGCTGCTTCGAGATCGACTGCGGGCTCCCCTCGCCTACGACTCCACGCGCAAAGGCTACTACTACACCGACGACACCTTTCAATTATCCCGCCTGGCGATCACACAGGAGGAACTCCTCGCCTTGCTGGTTGCCCGCCGCCTGCTTTCCCGTACCGCCGGCAGTTTCATCAGCGATGCATTTCGCGGCTTCAGCGGAAAGCTCCCGGTCGCCGCGGCCGCCATGGGAATCGATGAAACGCACCTGGAAGAGGCCTTTTCCGCCTCATGGCACGGCTACAGCCCTGCGCCGGATGGTATTTTCAGGGAAGCGGTCCAGGCGCTGATCGAAAACCGGTTGGTCGAGATCGAATACCACTCCCCCGGATCCGGCGTCAATACGCGGCGCGTGGTCGAACCCCACCATCTCCAGCACTACATGGGCTCCTGGGTATTGATCGGTTACTGCCGGCTGAGGGAGGATTGGCGCAAGTTCTTCCTCTCCCGGATCGACGCCCTGGAAACACTCTCCGCCACATTTGAGTTGCGGCCGCGTGAGCAATGGGCGCCACAACTTGAGGGGGCGTTCGGCATCTTCCAGGGCGTTGCTTCCATCCCCATCACCCTGCGATTCAATGCCTTCCGCGCCCGCTGGGTTCGCGAGCAGGTTTGGCACCCGGAACAGGAAGTTCGCGAAACGCCTGACGGCGGCATCGAGCTCTCCTTTACCGTGGCCGATTTCCGAGAGGTGAAAATGATGATCCTGCAGTTCGGCGCAGATGTGCAGGTGATGAAGCCGGAGGCGTTGAGGAAAGAAATTGGGGAGGAGGTGGGCAGAATGAGCGAACTTTATCTGCTGCCAGAGGCTCCGAGTCAGATGTAGGCGGATCGGAGCGTTTAGAGCGAGAGGCACTGATTGCTGGGTCAAAGGCGGGCAAGGCAACGTTGGGCAGGGAACTCTTTAGTTCGTTGTTGTGAAGGCTGAACCCCGCAGTTTAAATGCCCCATGTTTTGGATTTTAAGGGGAGACCCTGACGACCATCATGGAACCGGCGGTGCCCTGTGCTCTTTCCTCCGTTGAATTCACAAAATACAATTTCTCAAACATGGGTCGTTGGATGTCCTACCATTCATGCTAAGGGCCATCTTAAACATCTTTTCGTTTTTTGGCCCACCGGCCAGGAGACCTGCTCACGTCACACAAGGAGGTAACGCTTTTGCGAGGAAACCAGTGCAAGCTTTCAGAGGCGTCCGAAACTCATCCCTGCGCGCCGGCCAAGGAAAGACAAGTCGCAGTCCCGGGCGCCGCCCTCCAGCCCACGTGGCTCATACAGCTTGGTCGCTTCTTCGTTGTTGAATTTAGATGCTGCCACGGCCTAGCCCTGGTGAGCCGTCTCCGATCCCGGATGGAGGTCACCTGCAAAGATGACTGCGGCAACCATGAGTCACAGGATGTCGCCCCCCTTCGATGGGGGTGTGAGATGGGCGCGCACCAGGTGAGGTATAGACGCCAACCGGACCTGAATACCGAATGGAGCAACCCCATGACCCCTTGGCCGACGAAAACCATTTCCGAAGCACCAGGATTTCCTAACCTTCCGTTCCGACGACAAACAGGCCAGCCACTAGCCATAGGGGGCATGAAGCCTGTGTGCCGACAGATCAAAGGAGATTCCCACGCGAGGATTTGGGACATGACGCAGGCGGGAGTGGAATTGGGCACCAAGCAGACTTCGGGAGAGCTCTATGACTTTCGATGAGGTTTTTGGCAAGGCAACAGGACATGCGCCATTTGATTACCAGAAGCGTTTGGCAACAGAACCATGGCCGCAATTACTAGATATTCCGACCGGCCTTGGGAAAACAGCAGCAGTTGTCCTGGCATGGGTCTACAAGCGCTGCATTCTGAAAGACAAGGAAACTCCGCGCAGGCTGCTCTACTGTCTGCCCATGCGGGTTTTGGTCGAACAGACGCGGCGCTGCGTTACGGGCTGGCTTGAAGTCCTTTGCGACCATAGCCTCCTTCAACGGGGCAAGGTCTCGGTGCACTTGCTCATGGGGGGAGAAGTCGCCCGCGACTGGGCTTTATACCCTGAGGCTGACGCTATTCTGATCGGCACCCAGGACATGCTTTTGTCGCGCGCTATCAACCGCGGCTATGCAGCCAGTCGCGCCCGTTGGCCCATGGAATTCGGCCTGCTCAACAATGACTGCCTGTGGGTATTCGACGAAGTCCAGCTAATGGGCGGTGGGTTAACCACAAGCGCCCAACTCGAAGCTTTCCAGTCAAAGATTTGGCTTCCGATGATCCCATCCCGTTTCCTCTGGATGTCGGCCACAATCACAACAGAGGGGCTGCAAACCAGAGATCGGGAAGACCTCAAATGCAATGTGGGAGCACCATTATCCTTGACACCCTCCGACCGGCAATCATCACAGATCAGGCCACGGTTATGGGCCGAGAAGCGAATTCGAATACTCCGAGACGCGAAATTCAAACCGAAGCCTCCAAGACCCATAGACATCCTTGACTGCCACCGACCGGAGCGGCTGACTCTCGTCGTGCTAAATACTGTAACTTCAGCGAAAAATTGGTTTTCAAACCTCAGAGCAGAGATTGAAAAACGTTCCCGGGGGAAAGCCGGCTACCTTCAACCGGAGTTGCATTTGCTACACAGCAGGTTTAGGGCAGCTGACCGCGAAAAAAAGATGCTACCGATCCTGGAATTCATTCAACGACAAAACCCCGAAACCGGTGCGGTAGTCGGCCATCCAGGGATTGTGCTGGTAGCGACACAGGTCGTCGAGGCCGGCTTTGATATTTCTGCCATTACCCTGTGGAGCGAAATAGCGCCATGGGCATCCTGCATCCAGCGGTTGGGAAGGCTGAACCGAGAGGGCGCGCAGCCTGGCGCACAGGCCTTCTTCTGGATGCCCAAGGGCGACACAAAGGAAGAGAATGCAATAGGCACTCCGAATGCGAAGCGTTTGGGTCCTTATGAAAAGGCGGATTTGGTCAATACCGAAAGGCTACTCGATCAGATAGCAGAACTGATGACCACGCAGTCTTACCGGCAAGCGCTGGACGTCATTCTAGCGACCGAAGCAAGTCGCGGAGCTCTTCGATTCGAGCCGGAAACCGTAGTTCGGCCTGATGATGTGTATGGGCTTTTCTCAACAGAACCTGATCTGTCTGGCGGCTTCACCAACATTTCATACTTCGTGAGGAATCAGGATCGTAATGCGGACGTTCAGTTATTCTGGCGGGCGTTTGGACCTAAAAAGGGGCCGGCGCCCACCGAACCGCCCGTATCGAGTGACGAGATAGTCATGGTACCCTTCTATGAACTACGCCGATTCCTTGGCGACAAAGAAAACGCGTGGGAATGGGACTTCGAACAGGGCCGCTGGGAACGCCGCCGCAAGACAGATGTGCATCCGGGTATGACCCTTTTGCTCGCCTGCTCTCAGGGAGGATATTCCGAAGACCTCGGCTGGACAGGGGTGGGCAGCCATTGTCCAATACCAGTAAAGCGAAAAATCGACAAAAACGCGTCCTTGTCTGAAGCACTCGACCTGGACCCGGGAAGCCAGCTCGATCAATGGCAGACCCTCTCCAAACATCACATCGATGTAGAAAGAGAACTGATCGTAATTCTGGAGCGCCTGGGGATACTCAATACACCTGAGGGTCGAGCGCTCGTGATTGCGGCACGCTGGCATGATTGCGGGAAATCGCCTGATCGCTGGCAACAAGCTGTGCTGGACCATGTGCACCAGATAATTGAAGAATGCATAATCCTTTTGCGGGACCCCACCTTGGCCGACCTGCATGAACATATCGAGTCATTCCTGCGGCGGCTGTCCCCCCCCGTTGAAACAGGAGCGCTTTGGGCGAAATGGCCGGACGTACGCCAAGCGTGGCAAGATTCAAGACTGAGTGCAGAATCGCGGACTATCCTGAAAGCGCGGCTTGCCAGGCAGTTCCGGCCCGGTATGCGGCACGAGGCAGCCAGCGCGCTTGCTGCGTGGAATTCATGGATTAAAAGGGAGAACGGGCTTTCGGCCTTGGCAGTTTACTTGATCGCCAGTCACCACGGTAAAGTCCGCACTGTCCTCCGCAGTACTTCCAGTGATGACGAGATCTTCGGGCTTCATGTCGGGGACGTACTCCCATCGAGCGGCGACTACCCGGGCAGCGAATCACAACTGCCGTTCTCTATCAAGCAGATCGGCACTTGTGGTCAGTGGCTTGACGAGGACACCTTTGTACCCGTGCAACCTTCCTGGTCTTCAATGATTGCGGAGCTACTGGGAAAGGGACTTTCAGGCATACCGGAAACATTCGACGTAATTCCAGAGGAGGAACCGCGCAATCTCGGTCCCTTTAGATTGGCGTACATGGAAGCCGTGCTTCGCGCTGCGGACGCTCGGGCCAGCGGATGGCCGAAGGAAGGACGCAAACCATGACAACAACCCTGTCAGTAGTCCACTGCCACGGCGTCCATACAGACAGCCTTGGGCACTATCTGAGCGGCATCGGCCTGCTCGCGGCTCTGGCCGGAAGGCGGCCGTCTGTTAAGGCTTCGTGGAAGAACAATCATCTGGTCCTCGTCGGAAAAGATCTGACCCTTGCCCAAGTAATAGAATACCTGCTTTCCCGCTGGGTTCCGACATCATATGAAGAGCGATGGTGGTCAAAAGCTCAAAAGAAAGACACCAGGGCAAAGACATCTGCCAACCTTCAGAAAGAGCGCAATTGTCGTAGTGCCGGAGAGGTGCGGCTTCTTGATGCCCACATTGTTGGTACTTCGAAAAACCACTTCAATCCGGTGCTCGGAACGGGTGGCAACATCGGTAAACGTGATCTGGCCAAGCTTTGGTCCGCGGCTGATAAGCTCAGAAGAAACAAGCGTTCCGAAGCAAGAAGTTGGCTTGAGTTAACCTTGAGCGGTGACATCGAGGTGGACCTCCCGAATCTGTCAGGTTCCGGCACGTGGTTTGTATTTGCCAACAAGTCCTTCAACAACGGCCAGAGTTGGTATCGTGATGGCCGTATTTCTCCGTGGTCAGTTCTACTCGCGGTCGAAGGCGCTCTCATGCTGGTCGGCGGTGTCAATCGTCGACTGGGTGCCAATTCCCGACCCTACGCCGTGTTTCCATTCATTTCAGAGCCCAGCCGTCCCACCATGGATGGAGAAGTTGGGTCTTCTAAAGGTGAGTTTTGGGCTCCCCTCTGGGAACATCCTGCAACGATCGCTGAGGTGCGGACGTTGTTCCAACGGGGTATGGCGCAAATGGGCGGCCGAACAGCCAAGGCTCCTCATGAGTTCGCAATCGCAGCACTCGCCGCAGGTGTCGACGCAGGTGTGGCCGAGTTTGTGCGATATGAGTTGCGACGGACCACCAGTTCGAAGGTTTATGAGGCCGTTCCCCGCCAGCGGATTCGAGTGGGGAGCGATCGTACGGAAGTAGGAAGCCGCCCGCATGCACAGAGTGATGCATGCCTTGTGATGCAATTGAGCGAATCGGGCTGGCTGGATCGGCTTCCTTATGAACCGCTCGACCCAAAACAGAAAGGCAAATTTGTCGGTCTGCGCGGTCCGGTTGAGGCTGCTATTATCAGTGCCGCGGAAAAGCCCGATGAGCCGGATCGTTGGCAAAGATTGCTCCAGTTGCTGGCGGCAACCCAGTTCCGCATCGACCGCAACCGATCATGGCGCGACCGTTGTAATGCGGTGCCGCTTTTGCATCCGATGTGGTTTCTGCGTGCCTGGCCCGAACCCATGCCGGAAGAGCTTCGCATTGCTCAATCGGTAGCCTCCATCGGCGCCGGAACTCATACCCCCCTTTTGATGAATGTGTTTGGTATCCAAAACGACAAATACGGTCGGCTTTTTTTTCCAAAATCACGACCTCAGCGGGCCATTTGGAACACCGGAGACCCCGTGCGACTATTCAGCGAGTTCGTCCGCCGTCGCCTGATCGACGTGAGCCCCACCGATGAGATTCCGTTGCGAGCCGCCTGCCCCTGCTCAGCAGAGTTCGTCAATCGATTCATCGCTGGCGCGTTGGATACCGAGATGATCGCACGCTGGCTTCCTCCACTGGTTCTGATCGACTGGTCCAAAACAAGTTTCACATCAGGTCTCAATCTCGAACACTCCTCGGCACATGATGGAAGTGCTCTGCTCCATGCGTTATTTCGGCCTTTCTTTCATCCTGGGCCGATCTACGCACACGGTAAGATATTGTTCCCTGAGGATCGGCGGCCGTGTGCAGGTTTGGCAAGGCATCTGTACAGCCTGTTACAGCATGGGGATCTCAACGAGGCTGTCCAAACTGCCCGCAGTGCGTACCAAACAGTTGGTCGTGTTGTCGTAACACCACAATTTGATTTCAGCATGGATGAAAGCCGTCTGGCTGCTGCTCTGCTGATTCCGCAGGCATCCAAAGAAATCGCCTCAGGAATAGAACGCTGGATTCAACCATCAAGAAGATCGCCTGATTGAAGGAGGATGACGTGACAAACACTGCCACAGAATGGATCGATCTGAACAACAGGGAATTCCGACAAACACTTTTGGAAAGCCACAGTCCAGTTTGCCTGGTTGTCAAAGCCGCCTTGCGGCCGGTTGGCGACCTTGACCGCTTTCAGCCGGCCGGATTCCCTGAAATCGGCCATGTTATCTACAACGCCCCCCGTGGCAACGGTTCTGTCGACAAGGTTTGCATTGTGGACAGCCCAGCCAGCATGGCCAATCACTTGGAGACCATCTGCATGGATGGTCCGACCTGCGGACTACATGATGATCTAGCTGGTTTGCCATACGTACGGTGCGTCACCGATGAGACGGCGGGAAAACCATCGGAAGACGACCAGCTTCAAAACGTTGTATGCACATCCCTGACAGAAGGCCACCGATTGGCCTCAGACTACTTCCTGGATGGTTTGGTTGAAAGGAAGTGGATCGCCGCAGAAATACGACAAACAGATGGGAAGGAGGAGAATATCCCCGCTCATTGGGCCGGGAAAACTTTTCGTGAAAAACTGCGTTCTGATTTTTCCATCATTGAAGTGGCCAAGGACAAAACATATTTCGTTCCACCTCAGACATGGTGGTCAATCTACAAAACCGTCTTCGCTTACGATCCAAACTCTCTTATCCATGGGATCATGTTTGCCAGGGAACAGATCAAGATTAGTCGTTTCCTGACCGCTCACCTCGAAGCCTTCGGCGCCAGTCGTGTTGGTCGTTCCGGAGTCAAGTTCGATCGTTTGGGAAAGACCACATCGGGACAGCCGATCTTTGCAGTGGACGAGGAGACAGCCAGCGAGATTCGTGCCACCTTCATCTTGGATCTCGCTCTGCTGCGCTCTTATGGCAGGAAGAACGAGGGATTGTCCTCTGAGCAGAAGCAGCTCCTGCTCGATTTGGCTCTTTGGAAAATCGGGCGTTTGCTGAGAAAACCATTTAGATTCCGCACGGGTTGCTTCCTGATCAAGGAACAAGTGAGCATCTCAACAGAAACTCAGGAGCAAGTGGAAATCGAGTTCCCCGTTATCGACATGAGATCAGCAATTGAGGCGTGCAAATTCGACGGCGAGGGGATTACCGACGTCTACTATCCCTCGGACAAACTTTACAAACCAAGCAGCGAAGCCGGAGAAACTCCAGCGGACGACACAACTTCCGCTGCCGTTGCCGAGGACGAAATGGGGGAATGAAGATGCCTGTAGTGATCGCTCAACGTTTTCCCTTGGGTCGCTTTCATGCTACGCGATGGAACCAGAATCCTTTTGAGGATCCATATGGTGAATGGCCCCCCTCCCCTTGGCGACTTTTGAGGGCCATGGCAGCGCGATGGTTTCAGTATAGCCGAGAAACAGGCGACTCGGATGAGACTCTTCGCGACGAACTACTGCGGATACTAGCCTCATCGGTGCCGGCATTCAGAATCCCGGAGGCCACATGGCGGGGACAGGCAATAAGTCAATTCCAGCCTACGGGTCTTGAAGAGCAGTATAAATACAGAAAAGACCCCGATACGAAAAAACGAATCCTGGACTATAGCTATAAGCAGGTCGGGAAAACACTTTGCCATGACCATTATCGTGTTCTCTCACCCGATGATTCCGTTCTCTGGATATGGAATTCTGTGACGCTTTCAACGTCACATGCATCGTTGTTGGATCAATTGTTAAGACGAATTCTCTATTTTGGGAGGGCTGAAAGCTTCTGCCGTTTGGAAATCACCGATACGGCCGACATAAGGCCGAACTGCTCCCTTTCAACGCGACAGGGGTCAGGCTCGCCGGTGCTGGTGCCATTGCCTGGTCTCGATCTCAAGGTACTTCTGGCAGCTACGGACGACAGCCTGATCGCCCAACGGCGCACCCCTCCCGGCACTGCGTGGCATTACGCATCATTACCGACCCGCCCGCCCGAAAACACCAAGGTTCTCCACGGGCCAGTGACTCCTGAGAATTTGAAGGTGGTGCAATTTCTTGTAGGAGGCCGTGTGTTTCCCGTACCTTCAAGATGGATAAAAGTGATTGAACGATTTCGCGGGCAGGTTCTGCGCATTTGTGCCCGGCAGTTGGCCGGTAATGCGAAAGCGAACTACCGGGACCTGCCGCCGGATTACCGTAGCAAGCTCTCACTTCTATCTGGAAAAGACGGAGAGGGCCAACCGTTGCTCCATCATGAACACGCATATTTCTGCCTCTGGCCTGATAATTTCGGCATGCCGACAAGACTCGTCTGTTGGCGCGACACGCCGTTCACTCCAAACGAAGTCGAAGCGCTATTAGAAGCTTCTGAGCATTCTTATTCGTGGGACTATGGTGAGGCTGATTGGACACTGAAAATGCTCCCCCTGCCATTTGAGGTACCGCCGCCCACGGGCTTATTTGCCGAGTCTGACACTTGGGTAAGCGCGACGCCTTTCGTCCCACCTGGTAACCGAAGGCGCTTTCGGAGCAATGGGCGCGAGCGACCCGGAGAAAAGCCGGAATGTCTTGTAGAGAAACTCTTGCGCAAGTGTGGATACCCAGCGCCAAATCGTGTGGAGATTCTTGATGGTGAACATCAACATGAATGGGTAGTTGTCCATACGACCCGAAAAGAACGAACGAGGCGCCTACACGAAAGAACAACCAACATGATGCCGGGTTATCGCATAAGAATCTCTTTCTCCGCACCGGTTAAAGGGCCGCTTGCCTTGGGCCATTCAGCCCATTTCGGATTGGGGCTGTTCTCGCCACCGGATTGAATCAAAGGTCACCAGGCGGATCGTTGTTCCGTTGGAGAGAGGCTTTTTCCAGTCTCCGTACGAAGATCATCCCACTCCATAAGCGGGAATACATGGAATCGGTCTCCTGGTTCCCCTGACACAGTGTTGGACAGGAATTTAAGGATTGAAGCCGATCAGGGTTAAATAGTTCAATAAATTAAACAGCTTACAATTTGAAAATTGTTAGACCCTACTGATCAAAATTTTCCTTGACAATTTATTCTGGAATCACGTAGGCATGGAGGTGGACCTGGACACAACATAACGAATTACCTCATCTTCTCCGAAAGACCCGGTTGGGTCTTACACTGCGCATCGCTCTAAAATTCCGTTTTTACTAGTTTTTCTAGATTTTTTGCCCGAGATTCCTTAAATTGCTGTTGGAGATTGATCGTGGAGAGCATCCCTGAAACATCAACCGGTGGCGAGCATCCGCGGCGGGACTTGGTCCCCGCTCGCATGCTCAACGAATATGTCTACTGCCCCCGCCTCGCATACCTGATGTGGGTGGAGAGCGAGTTTGCCCACAGTGCGGATACGGTGGAGGGAGCGATCCGGCACAAACGCGTCGACAAGAAAGCAGGCGTACTGCCTGAAGAGGGGCAGGAAACGGACAAAGTCCACTCCCGCTCGGTGCACTTGAGCTCCGAGCGTCTTGGACTGACCGCGAAAATCGATCTGGTTGAAGGCGGCCCGGACGGCGTGTACCCGGTGGACTACAAGAAGGGCAAGCGGCCGCACGTGCCGGGAGGGGCCTATGACCCCGAGCGTGTCCAGGTCTGCGCGCAGGGCCTGCTCTTGAGGGAGCATGGCTTCGTTGCCGAATACGGCTATTTGTATTTTGTCGGGTCGAAAGAGCGTATTAAGGTAAGGTTCGATGAAGAGTTGCTCTCTCTGACAATGGGCTCGATTGAGAAGCTCCGCCGGCTGGCCGCTTCGGGTGAGCGCCCCGCCCCTCTCGAAGACAGCCCGAAATGTGCTCGTTGTTCACTGGTGGGTATCTGCCTGCCGGATGAAGTCGGCTTCCTGAATCACGCTGTTCCCGATGTGCGTCCGATCTTTGCCGGGACAACCGACAGTCTACCGTTATACGTCCAGTCACCAGGAGGCTATTTGAAGAAAGACGGCGACCTGATCGTAATTGAGGAAAACAAGGCACGCGTAGGCCAGGCGCGCTACATGGACACATCCCAGGTGGTCATTTTCGGACACACCGGGATCAGCACGCCCGCTCTCCACGAGTGCTACCGACGTGACATCCCCGTCACTTTCATGACATATGGGGGATGGTTTGTCGGTCACTCAGTGGGCACGGGCCACAAGAACGTCTTGACCCGGACGCTTCAATACAAGGCCAGTTTCGACCCGGGGATGTGCCTTCGGCTGGCGCGCAAACTGGTGGCAGCCAAGATTCACAACTGCCGGACGCTGTTGCGGCGAAACTGGAAACCTCTCGATGGGGAAGAAAGCAAGGCTCCCGCCGATTTATTGAAAGCAATGCAAGGCGATATCGCACAGGCCGGGCGGGCGAAAGCCATGCCTGAACTGCTTGGCATCGAGGGAAACGGAGCAAGACGCTATTTCCAGTATTTTCACCGCATGATCTCCCCGGACAAACAGGGCAGGCAGATGGGGTTCGACTTTCGAGGGCGGAATCGGAGGCCTCCCATGGATCCGGTGAACGCTCTCCTGTCGTTTGGTTATGCGATGCTCGCGCGGGAGTGGAGTGTCACGCTTTCAGCAGTGGGCTTTGACCCTTATCGGGGTTTTTTTCACCAGCCTCGCCATGGGCGTCCGGCTCTTGCACTGGATATGATGGAGCCGTTCAGGCCGCTTGTTTCAGACTCGACGGTTCTTATCGCGATCAACAACGGAGAGGTGAAACCCACGGATTTTGTCTGCACCGCCGCCGGGTGCAACCTCAAAGCCGAGGGCCGTAGAAGCTTCATAGCGGCCTTCGAGCGTCGCCTGTCTCAGGAGGTCACACACCCCATTTTCAAGTACCGCATCAGTTACCGTCGGTTGTTCGAGGTCCAAGCGCGGCTGCTCGTACGCTATTTGGCAGGGGAAATTCCCCGATATCCCAATTTCCTGACACGGTGATCTTTGTGGAGCATACCTACCTGGTTTGTTATGACATCAGGGATCCCCGGCGCTGGCGAAAGGTGCACAGGGCCATGAAAGGCATCGGCGAATGGCTCCAGTTGTCCGTTTTCCATTGCCGATTGACCAGGGAAAAGCATCTTCGCATGCAGGACCATCTTGGCGAGATCATCAACCGTAGCGAAGACCATCTGCTCATCATCGACTTGGGGCCGGCAGACAGCGTCAGTTTACGGGTACAAAGCATCGGCAAGCCATTCGAGCCCATCCGGAAAGAAGCGGTCGTGGTCTGATGTTGGTTGCCTGACTCATGCGAGCACCGTTGCGATATCCAAACCCCCGGCACCGCTCGCCGACGGGTAAGTTCTTTGAAAAAATGGAGAAAGATATGATGATTGAAAGCTTCTGTACTGAATGTTTTGACAATCCGAGGTCGGCTCTGACAGGGTCTCGCAAACAGGAAGAGCGAGGCTCGTGCATCAAAGCTCGACGGGCGGGCAGTTTTCCGGGGTCTCTGTGCCCCGGCCTCATTGAAGCATTTGCACGAAAAGCTCTTGGTCAACATGGTGTGCGGTTTTCCGGGGTCTCTGTGCCCCGGCCTCATTGAAGCGTACTGGTCGAGCAACTCCTTGATGTCCGCTCTCTGGTTTTCCGGGGTCTCTGTGCCCCGGCCTCATTGAAGCCCGATTCGATTGGCGAACTGCACATACTCCTCGTAGTTTTCCGGGGTCTCTGTGCCCCGGCCTCATTGAAGCAGTTTGGAATCGACGGACCGTTACCTGAGATCCTGGTTTTCCGGGGTCTCTGTGCCCCGGCCTCATTGAAGCCATTTGACAAACGCACTCTCAAAGTGTGACGTGAGGGTTTTCCGGGGTCTCTGTGCCCCGGCCTCATTGAAGCAGCACGGCGCCTTTCATCCTCATCGGGGAAGAGGACGTTTTCCGGGGTCTCTGTGCCCCGGCCTCATTGAAGCATCTCTCTTTTGTGGTTAGTTGCTGGTGAGTTGCTGGTGTTTTCCGGGGTCTCTGTGCCCCGGCCTCATTGAAGCTTGACCCGAAGCTCATGCTTGTTCATGACGTGCCTTTGGTTTTCCGGGGTCTCTGTGCCCCGGCCTCATTGAAGCATTACTCAATTTCCTCCTTAACTACCAATCCGGGGGGTGTTTTCCGGGGTCTCTGTGCCCCGGCCTCATTGAAGCACGGAGATTTGATTTGTGACGAGTGCATGATGGAGAGTTTTCCGGGGTCTCTGTGCCCCGGCCTCATTGAAGCGATTCTTGACGGCTTCCATGCGGAGTAAAATTGCAGTTTTCCGGGGTCTCTGTGCCCCGGCCTCATTGAAGCACACTCTCGGTCCGTGGTATGAGCGGGTCGCCGCGAGTTTTCCGGGGTCTCTGTGCCCCGGCCTCATTGAAGCTTCGGACAAGACGGCAACCTATGCGAGTGCCGAGCAAGTTTTCCGGGGTCTCTGTGCCCCGGCCTCATTGAAGCGCATACGCCCAGGCGCGGCGCAGGGATTTTACCGCATGTTTTCCGGGGTCTCTGTGCCCCGGCCTCATTGAAGCGGCGATTACACGGGCGCAAGCCATCGCGGTCACGGCGTTTTCCGGGGTCTCTGTGCCCCGGCCTCATTGAAGCTCTTGTTTTTGGCTTGCTCAACTTTCGGAATCCAAGGTTTTCCGGGGTCTCTGTGCCCCGGCCTCATTGAAGCACACTCTCGGTCCGTGGTATGAGCGGGTCGCCGCGAGTTTTCCGGGGTCTCTGTGCCCCGGCCTCATTGAAGCTCCTGATTAGCGGATGCATGAGCGCATGGCAGTCGTCGTTTTCCGGGGTCTCTGTGCCCCGGCCTCATTGAAGCCCGGAAATGAAGGCTGCTCCTTCCTGTTCGGTGAAGTTTTCCGGGGTCTCTGTGCCCCGGCCTCATTGAAGCAAGCCGGAAGTGATTGATAGCTCCCCAATATTCCAAGTTTTCCGGGGTCTCTGTGCCCCGGCCTCATTGAAGCGAAGAGGGTTTTCATGCGTTTGCCTCGGATTCACCAGTTTTCCGGGGTCTCTGTGCCCCGGCCTCATTGAAGCGGGGCCATGGGAGGCTTGAGGCGGCTCGGAGGATAGGTTTTCCGGGGTCTCTGTGCCCCGGCCTCATTGAAGCTGATAGGCGGTCTCATCATCATAATCCGTCACCGTCGTTTTCCGGGGTCTCTGTGCCCCGGCCTCATTGAAGCCCCTCCGGCTGATCACCGTTGAGGGACCCAACATAAGGTTTTCCGGGGTCTCTGTGCCCCGGCCTCATTGAAGCTTGTCCAAGTTCCAGGGCATAAAACCTCCTGTCGGTGTTTTCCGGGGTCTCTGTGCCCCGGCCTCATTGAAGCTATGTGTGATGATCGGTGGCACGTCTGCCTTGCCTCGTTTTCCGGGGTCTCTGTGCCCCGGCCTCATTGAAGCCTCCTTGTCCTGCCAGTGTTGTTGTGATTCGGGTTCCCGTTTTCCGGGGTCTCTGTGCCCCGGCCTCATTGAAGCTAAAACCCCACTGGGATCGGGAACGCCAACGCATTGTTTTCCGGGGTCTCTGTGCCCCGGCCTCATTGAAGCCCGCCATCAAGGCGAGCCTCCCGAGAAAGCTCGTACGTTTTCCGGGGTCTCTGTGCCCCGGCCTCATTGAAGCGAGAACGTAAAATATTGCTTCGGCGCTATCCTCATCGGTTTTCCGGGGTCTCTGTGCCCCGGCCTCATTGAAGCCCAAAGTGCTGCGGAGACTTCAAAGCCACTATGAGTCGTTTTCCGGGGTCTCTGTGCCCCGGCCTCATTGAAGCGCCTCCGAGTATACGAGGTCAAAGACCCAGCCTCCGGGTTTTCCGGGGTCTCTGTGCCCCGGCCTCATTGAAGCCTGATCGTCCCCTCAAGGAGTGACCGTGTTTCCTCGGGTTTTCCGGGGTCTCTGTGCCCCGGCCTCATTGAAGCGAGCAGCTCGCGCTCGCAACCATCGGGAGGCACGACGTTTTCCGGGGTCTCTGTGCCCCGGCCTCATTGAAGCTCGATTTCGAGCAGGCGCATTTCGATCTCGGCGCGTTGTTTTCCGGGGTCTCTGTGCCCCGGCCTCATTGAAATGCTGTACCCACAGGCCCTTGCAGCTATCCGTTTTCAGTGAATCTGAGGAAATTTGAAATAGCCTGAAAAACCTTGAAGAGTGCGGGATAACCCGGATCATTGGAAAATGAGAATAAGCAGCAAGAAGGGAGTTGTTTTGCAGGCAATGTGAGAAAGAAAGCTACCAAGTGGGGACGCTGGTCGTCTTCCCGCCCTCGGAATGATGCGTGATGAAAAGCGGAAAACCGTTGGTGATGAGTTTAGATCTTTTGGCAGCAGGGAGACAGAATTCTATTGTTTGGGTGTTTGTGTAAATGGCTTACTATTATATTTCGACCTCTCCATTTTCCATTTATTGCATTCGTCGTTATTATAGTTACCTGTCATCTGACAGTAATAATGAAGGTTTGTGATAATTAATAACTCTCTATTGAACTTTGGATTCCATAGGTGCCCGACTGAATTATTGAAAAACTGAGCAATAAAAAGGACCAACATCAAAAAGACTGCCAATATTTGGTTTGATATCAATAAATTTCTTTGTTTTTTTTCTTTCGAATGATGCTTAATAGATACAGTATCAATCCATTCAAGAAATCTATCTACAAGCTGACTTCGGACATAACGTAATATCCAAATAAAAGGCAATAGAATTGCAACAACTGTATATGCCAAAACATACCTGAGTATCATTAGCCAATAAATACTAAGCATTCTTGCAAATGCTATTCCGAAAAGTACTGGAAACGCAATTTGAATTGTCAAAATGGCTACTGTTGGATCTAGCTTGAAGTACTCAATTAGAAAGATAGCTGCGCTCTGAGGGTGCAGTCCAAAATAAAGAATGATGGACGGGATGGCTAATGCCTTAATAATACTAAAACCATGAGTTTCAATATTGAGTAAATGCTCACTGAGAGTAGTTTCCGACTTCGTTTCATTCATATCTACACCTTAAGATCGGAAGATCATCGGCATAAGAAACTGTTATGCGTGAATGGTTCAGATGCCAGTGCTGGACCATGCAAAGAGGTTATTCACCATTGATGATTTTTTCTCGTAAGATCTTGTATTCCCTATTGGTTACCTTACCCTGTTTTTTCATCTCGTCAAGTTCGGAAAGTTGATCCAACCTGCTCTTCTTTGCTTCTGCGGGTGGGGCTGCAGGCTTTTCGCCTGGCGGAGCAATTTCATCCGGTGTTCTGGACGGTGGTGGTGATGAGGAGATCCCCTTTGACTTCGCAGATCCGAATGCTTTTGTCCGCGCCGCCATTCCTTATTGCTCCTCATTTGTCCTGCAAATGGAGACCGATGTATTCCTCGAGGGCGCCCTTAGAAGCTGGGTCCAGAACGTCACGGAAGGCATTAAGAACCGCATTCAATGCCTGTATCTTCACGGCAATCGCAGGATCCAGCTTCCTCGACGGACCGAGTGCGTTAAGGAATGTCAATCGTAACGCTGTTGCTGCCCGCCCGAAATTCCGCTGGCATACATCTAGGTTCCTTGCGTTCCAGTAAATCCCTACTCTCATCTTGCCGTCAACGGCGAGAAGTTCATTTGTCTCATAGGATTCAGGACTGACCAGCCAATGCATTCCGGCGTCTTTGTTCACGACGTTTTCTCTGTCTAGGAGGATCCACCGTTTAAGGACTTGGGTCAGAAAATTCGCTCGGCTTTTATCCATGAAGTCTTCCACTGTTGCGCTTATCACCGGCTTGCCTAAGTAGATTACTTGCTTTGTGTCGTCTTCCGCAGTCCACACGTCGCGAGAATCCTTCTTGGGAGGGCCGGGGTGTAATTCGACTCGCTTGGCAGCCCTAAATAGAAGCCCGTTCAGTCTTTGCAAAGTGGAATAGATTTCGATACGTAGCTCATCTCGATACCCAATAACCACAAAGAAAGGGTTCTCAAGTGTGGAAAGCCACTTGCGTTGGTGAGGTTTCTCATAGACGAGCGGATTCTTATCACTCTTGACCTGGACGGTGAACGAGGGGCCTGCCCAAATGAAACCATCACGTTCCTCGGAAAGCACGCAAAAGAAATCGTGCCCGATGTCCTCTTGACGGGGGACGCGGGATGTAAAAGCGATCGCTCCAAGGCAAAATTCGGCAAGCAGTTCACTGCGGTCTCCAAGCCGAAAACTGGAGAGACGACCTCCAGGCATCGATTCTCCTTTCGTTTGTCTCGTCGATATTGCTACTTGCGAGATATCTCATTCCTCAGATCGTTGCCGGAAGAGGAAAACGATCTGGTAGTGTAGGAGGTCAATTTCAGCTCCAGCCCGACGAAGGTGCGATCAGGCAAGGCACTCTTGCAGGGCTCTCTTGGCGTCGTTGCGTTCGGCCTCGGGCAGTGTAGCAGCGATCCGGTCGATTGCCTCCAGGAGATCGGAGGTATGGACCGAGGGATAAACGTTGATGACCATATCCGGATTAAGCTCGCAGATCTTGATGCTTTTGTCAATATGCCCACTCATTCCATATGCCCACTCATTCCAGGCTTGGGATCATGTTCTGGATTTAGCCTGGACTTGGAGGCCAAATTCCTGTCGGGTTTTGGCTTGGCACCATGAAACAGAAGCATGATTTCATAGTATCATTGTGAAGAGCCGGTCAAAATGCCCAGAACCGTCTTTTCAAACTCTCCATTGCATTGGCAGTCTGTTTTTCCTCCTGGGGAAGTCGCTTTTTGACCGGTATTAAACGATATGGTGTCGGTTCTGTTTTGACGGTGGCCAAGCACGTCGGCAATCGTCATGTCTTTGGACAGAACATATCGGGTATTAACAGTGATCTGCGACTGATTGGGCGCAATTTCCTGGATGACTATATTCATTCTGCCTTCGAGATTCATTTTCCGTGCCACAAAAAACAATTGGCCCTGGTGGTTTAACTCATATTCCTGGTAAGCCTTGGAACCTGGGAAGTCGTATGTTCGTTCCCCCCTCGCATTCTTCACCGTTGAAATAATGCGCCCGCAATCGATGTACTTCTCTGGGTCTCCCGTGTAGCTAAGGTTGATAAGGCCGGATTCCTTGTCCAGGTTGTTTATGACGAAAAATTCGCGCCCCAAAGCCGGGACCATTTCTTTCCAGACACGATCCTTGCTCTTGTTTATGACCACGGAGTTCTGAATTGCCCCTTGCTCGGTCGGTTTCGCGAAGTCCACTTTCCCGGTGACACATCCCGAAATCAGACACACCAGTACCAATGCAACAGTGACTATGACTTTTTTCATGACGACACTCCGGCTGTGAGGTTCCAGACGACTGCGATCGACGAGAGGTATCGCAACAAAATCCTTCGCGCCTTGACGCGTTTCGATTCGGGAAGGGAAGCCGTGATGGAGTCGATTTCCTTGATGAGCCGGTCCGAATTGACCGTCTGGGTCTGGTTCAAGTTGATGACGAGACTGCCGTGGAATTCGTTTATCATGATGTTTTTATTATCGGCCGACATTTTATGTTGTTTACGGGACCTATTCGGGCTCCGGGCTTTCGGGCCTTCGACCTTGTCATTTCCAGGCTCAAGTTCCAGAAGAAGATCCATTACCTTGAATTTGAGGGGCTTTTTCATCACGCGTGCGTCCGCTTGCATGAGGAATACCTTGGATACACAGCGCCAACAGCGAAGGCGGGATGCTCATAAGCTTGGTAAGGATAATAAACATGGAATTATGATTTTTCAAATTAAAAATATGGGGATGGCGTGCAAATTCTTGGCGGGCATTGAAACATTTTAGGCGAAGTCAAGGCTCATGCCACGAGCCGTAGATACCTGTTGAGTATGTCGGACTCGACTTCCCCGCTGGCCAGGAACATCTCATAGAGCACGAGAATCAACTCGGCCTTCTTTTCATGGGCAAGGATCACATTTCTTGCTTCCATGAATTGCTCGACTCCGATGATCACTTCGCGGAGGATTTCGGGCTTGACGGGCCGACGAGACTCTTCCTTGGAGCCGGATCGGGCTTCCAAAGACTCGGAACCGCCCCGAGATTCCTCCCTTTCATCGCCGCGATGCATCGCGCCGGTGCCGTAGACAAGCCAGTCGAAGGATACGCCGAATTGTTCGCCGATCTTGATGATCCAATTCGGGGGAATTCTCTTCTTCTTCTTGGCTGCGGTGATATTTTGACGATCAATACCGAGAATATCTGCCAGTTGTCTATCTGAAGTTGACAGCGATGCATGTCTGAGCCGCTCCAAAATCTCCTCAAAATTGGTTGAAAGCATTTCCTCCTTGCCTTCAACCATGCCATCAACTTGATCGTTCATGCCTTCAACCTGATAACTATCGGATTTTATTTCTGATAATCCCGTGCATCCGGGAGGCCAATAAAATTTGCCTTCAAGCAAAATAATATTTGACATTAGGTATAATAAAATTTACCATTCCGGGTAAAGCGGTTCACAACACAAGGTACTGGAAAACGCGATGCGGCGCAATGTCAAAGCAACAAAAAGTTTCGGACACTCGGGAGAGCAGCTTCGGCTCTGGGATCAGCTCGTGGTTGATCCGGGGCATGCGTTGAAGGCTGCCATGAGCGAGGCCATCCGGAGCTGTGATCGCTCCCGCGAGGAAATCGTCGAGGAAATGAACCGTCTGGCGTCCTTGGCGGGAATGGTGAACGGCAAAACCCAGGCCGTAACGGCGCCGATCCTCGACAACCCACAGGCCCTTGCAGCTGTGGATGCAAGGCTCTTCACCGGAAAGTGCCTCCGGTACGGCCCCAGGAAGCAAAAAGGACCCAGCCGAGTCGGCTGAGCCCTATGTTGTGTCCTGGCGCGCCCAAGAGGATTCGAACCTCTGACCTACGGATTCGTAGTCCGGCACTCTATCCAGCTGAGCTATGGGCGCAACGAAGTAACAGCGACTTCTAACAAAAAACACCCCCGCAGGCAAGCAGAAAAAGAATTGCGCCGTTTCCCGTTTTGGTGGATAGTTCTGTCTTCACGTCGCGAGCCCCGCGCCTGATCCGGCCCGAGGAAACGGACAATTGCCTCCGTTGCCATGGCATGCCGGGCCTTCGGCCCTGCCGGATCTGCCGTGACGGGCCGGGGGCGACAGGGCGTGTGGCCGGAGGGCTCCCTCCTGCCCGGCTCAAACCAGATCGGTTTGCGCCTGCGGCCCCCGACGAGGCCCAAGACGCCTGGTCCTGGTCAAGGGTTGCGGTCCCAGACGCGGCAACCGGTGAGCGGGCCTTCGGCGCCCGGCCCTGGACGAGGGCCAGTTTCAGGGCAGAGGCGAATGCGTTCACGACGGACGATATAAGCGGGGGTTCGGATCATCCGGACAACTGCGGTCATCGATGCCGTGGGGGTACTTGCCGTCTCGTTTGGCGCTCTATTCTCAGCGTCGGCGGTTGCCTGCAACTGCGGTCATCGACGCCGTAGCGGGACTTGCCGCAGGACGATTGAACCGGGGTTCGCATCGTCCGGACGAGGGTCACTCGCACGACCCCGGCACACGCAACCCGGCGGAGCACGGATTCATGGCATTCTGGCGCAGCAGGCAGCAGATGGGAGCGGCCGCCCTGATCATGGGCGTGAGCATCTTTTTGTCCCGCTTCATAGGCCTGATCCGCGACAAGCTGATCTCCTACCTGTTCGGGGCCACCCGGGAATCCGACGTCTATTTCGCCGCCTTCGTCATCCCCGATTTCATCAACTACCTGCTCGCCGGGGCCTATTTCTCCATCACGCTCATCCCCCTCCTGGCGGCCGCCTTCGAACGCGACCGCGAGGACGGCTGGCGCTTCTTCTCCACGGTCCTCACCTGGATTGCCCTGGTGATTTCCCTCGTCACCGCCGTCGCCATGCTGTTCGCGCCTCAACTGGCCCGCCTTGCGGCCCCGGGTCTCCCCCCGGAAGCCCTGGAGCGGCTGGCGTATTTCCTGCGCATCGTTTTGCCCGCGCAGGTGTGCTTTCTGCTGGGATCCTGCTTCACCGCCATTCTCTACCTGCACAAGCAGTTTTTCGTTCCGGCCCTGGTCCCGCTCGTCTACAACCTTTTCATCATCGCCGGGGGCATCCTGATGCGGTCGAGAGGCATGGAAGGCTTTTGCTGGGGCGTCCTCGCCGGGGCGTTCACGGGCAACCTCTTTTTGCCCTGGCTCGCCGCGCGACGGACCGGCGGCCTGAAGTTACGCCCCGCACTGGTCCATCCCGGCATGAAGCCGTTCCTCTGGATGGCCCTGCCCCTCATGATCGGCCAGTCCATCGTCGTGCTCGACGAACAGCTGGTGCGGATTTTCGGATCCCTTGCCGGAATCGGCGCCATCAGCTGGCTGAACTACGCCCGCCGGATCATGCTCGTGCCCGTCGGCGTGGTGGCCCAGGCGGCGGGCGTCGCCTCCTACCCCTTCCTGGCGGAGCTCCACGCCAAGAACGAACTGCCCCGCTTCTGCGCGACGCTCAATACCGCCCTGCAAAACACCATGACGCTGCTCGTGCCCCTGACGGCCTGGATGATGATCGTGGCCGAGCCGACCATCCGCCTCATCTTTCAGCAGGGGCACTTCACCGCCGAAGATACGGTCCACACCGCGCGGCTGCTGCAAATCATGCTCGCCGTCGTTTTCTGCTGGGGATACCAGCAGATCCTCGGGCGGGCGTTCTACGCCACCCGGGACACCCTTACCCCGGCCCTGCTGGGCACCTTCACCACCCTCGTTTCCATCCCCGTGTTCTATTTCCTGACGGAGTCCCTCGGCGCAACGGGAGTGGCCGTCGCCAGCGCCGCCGGAATCTTCCTCTATTCAGCCGTCCTGTCCTGGTCCTGGAGGCGGCGGTTCGGGAGCGCAACCTTCACGGGGCTGCTCCCCGGCCTGCTCAAGCTCGCGGCCCTGTCGCTCGCCGCCGCCGTGCCCGCTTTCATCCTCGGCCGCCTGGACATCTTCCGGTCCCTCGAACACCCCTACCTGTCCGCGTTCTGCCTCATCGGGGCAAGCGGACTGTGTTTCGGAGCGGTGTTCCTGGGCCTGGCCGGCCGCCTCATCCCGGCCCTGGTGCGGCCCTACCTCAAACACGCAGGCCCGCTCGCCCGGCTCCTCCTCCGATGACACGGACGCACCGCCGCACCCGTCCTTGCCGCGCCCCTATCCCCGCCCCTGCCCGTGGTTATCCTTCCCTCCCGCATCCGTTGGCGCCGCGGCGACGGGCAGACGCGATGACCCTGCCCATCGATACCCATCCGTCCGTGCGTGGATCGCGGCGCAATCCTTTTGCACCGCCTTCCCTGCATCACCCGTGTTCCTCCTCCGATGAACCCCGCGGACATATTACGACGCAATCCCTTTGTGCTACACAATCCCTTTGTGCTACTTGACAAAACGGGCGTTCGTCACTAGGTTAGGCTGGCACTCTTTCTGGCAGAGTGCTAACAATATGCGGGGGAGTCTTCCGTGAGCGACTTGTCCAAGCGCGATCAGCACGTCCTGGAAGCTGTGGTGACCGATTATATCCACACCGGGGAACCGGTAGGGTCGAGGACCATCTCGAAGCGATACGGGGTGAACGTCAGTTCGGCCACGATTCGCAACGTGATGGCGGATCTCGAGGAGATGGGGTTCCTGCATCAGCCTCACACGTCGGCGGGCCGCATACCCACGGAGAGGGGGCTGCGCTTCTACCTGGATTCCATCATGCAGTTCAAAGCCCTGGAGGAACGGGAGCGGGAGATGATCCGCGAGGCCTTCAGGAACGAGCTTCCGGACGTCAAGGAACTGCTGCGCAGGACTTCCCGCGTGCTGTCCCGGTTTTGCCGGCAGGCGGGCGTGGTCCTGTGGCCCAAGCTCACCCTGACGCTCTTCAAGCGCATCGAATTCATCCGCCTGAGAGCGCACCAGATCATGGTCCTGCTGGTGTCCAAGACGGGACTGGTTCACCACACGCTGGTGGAATGGGAGGAGGACATCGGGCAGGAGGAACTGGACAAGTACAGCCGGTACCTCAACGATCTGCTCGAGGATATGCCGCTCGGCGAAGTCAAGCAGCGCGTGCTCGAAGAGATGCGCGACGAAAAGGTGCTCTTCGATCAGCTTTATTCGCGAGCCCTGAAGATCACCGACCGGGTCTTTCAGCAAGACCTGGAGAGCAGCGACGTCTATATCGAGGGACGGACGAATCTTCTCAACAACCCGGAATTCGCCGACGTGGACCGTATGAGGCGCATCCTGGACGCCTTCGAGGACAAGTCCAGGATCATCCGGCTCCTGGACAGGACGCTCAGGAATTCCACGGGGGTGCAGATCATCCTCGGGACGGAAAACGACCTCCAGGAGTTGAATGAGATCAGCCTCATCTCTTCTCCCTACCGCCGCGGGGACACGCTCCTCGGCGTGATGGGGGTCATCGGCCCGCTGCGGATGGACTACTCCCGGATCATTCCGGTGGTGGAGTTCACGGCGGACCTGTTGAGTCGGCTTCTGGAGGAACCCGGCGAGGATTGACGCTCGGGCGCGGTGCGCCCCGCTGGATTCCGGCTTCGCGATATGGAACCGTTTCATACCAGGCAGCAGGAGGAAAAGAGACAGATGTCCAAAAAACATATGAAGGGAAACGGCGGTGAGGTTCCCGAGAACTCGGAAATGAGCGAGGAACTGGTCGCCGTTGAACCCGAGGAACCTGACTGCAGGGAGTTGCTGGCGCACAAAGAGGAAGAGCTCAAGCAGTCCCAGGACCGCCTGTTGCGCATGGCGGCGGAATTGGACAACACCAGGAAACGGCTGGAACGGGAGAAATCCGAAGGGATCGCCTACGCCAACGAAGGCCTCATGAAGGAACTGCTTCCCGTGATCGACAACCTCGAGCGCGCCCTGGAGCACAGCGAGAACGAGGCGGACTGCGGGAGCCTGGTGGAGGGGGTGCGCATGACGTTGAAGGGCTTCCTGGACAGCCTGGCCCGGTTCGGATGCACGCCGTTCGAATCGGTGGGCAACGCTTTCGATCCCAACTTCCATGAAGCCGTGATGCAGGAGGAAGTCGCCGACTATCCCGAACGCACGGTGATACGGGAATTCCAGAAAGGTTACACGCTCAAGGAGCGGCTGCTTCGTCCCGCCATGGTGGTGGTGTCGAAAGCCGCCGGCGACACGTAGTCGATGATTTTGCCGGGCTTTTTGCGGGAAAAGCTGCGGCGACGGGTTGTACAAACGTTGTGCGACCACTATGTTTGGCAAGGATTCACACTTGTTACACCGGGCGGAGATTGCATACTCTTCTGATCGAACGGTTGGGAAAGGCTTGGTATTTACAAAGGAGGCAGTTAAATGAGCAAAGTGATCGGTATCGATCTTGGAACCACGAACTCGGTGGTTGCAATCATGGAGGGCAAGGACCCCAAAGTACTTCCGAACGCCGAAGGCGGTCGCACCACACCCTCCATGGTGGCCTTTACGGATAGTGGAGAGCGCCTGGTGGGCCAGGTGGCCAAACGACAGGCGATCACGAACCCGGAAAACACGATTTTCGCCGTGAAGCGGCTCATCGGGCGAAAGTACGAGTCCCGCGAGGTCCAGCAGGACGTGAAGATCCTGCCTTACAAGATCGCGAAGGCGAAGAACAACGACGCGCACATATCCATCCGGGGCAGGGAGTACAGCCCCACGGAGATATCCGCTTTCATCCTGATGAAAATGAAGCAGACCGCCGAAGATTACCTGGGCGAGAAGGTGACCGAAGCGGTGATCACGGTCCCCGCCTACTTCAACGACAGCCAGAGGCAGGCCACCAAGGACGCGGGCAAGATCGCCGGTCTCGAGGTGCTGCGGATCATCAACGAACCGACGGCGGCATCCCTCGCCTACGGCCTCGACCGCAAGAAGGACGAGAAGATCGCCGTGTTCGATCTCGGCGGCGGCACTTACGATATTTCCATCCTCGAGATCGGGGAGGGAGTGTTCGAAGTCAAGTCGACCAACGGGAACACCCACCTGGGCGGCGAAGACTTCGACCAGCGCATCATCGACTGGCTCGCCAACGAATTCAAGAAAGACTATGGAATCGACCTTCGCAGCGACAAGATGGCGCTGCAACGGCTGAAAGAAGCGGCGGAAAAGGCCAAGATCGAGCTGTCGTCCACGATGGAGACGGAGATCAACCTCCCCTTCATCACGGCCGACGCCGCCGGCCCCAAGCACATGACCATCAAGCTCTCCCGGGCGAAGCTCGAATCCCTCGTGGAAGACCTCATCGATCAGCTGGTCCCGCCGATGGAGCAGGCCCTGCGCGACGCCGGGCTCGCCCGCACCGCCATTGACGAGGTGATCCTGGTGGGCGGCATGACCCGGATGCCCCGGGTTCAGCAGAAGGTGCAGGAGTTCTTCGGCAAGGAACCTCACAAGGGGGTCAACCCGGATGAAGTCGTTGCGATCGGGGCGGCGATCCAGGCCGGGGTGCTCAAAGGCGACGTCAAGGACGTTCTGCTGTTGGACGTCACGCCTCTGTCCCTGGGCATCGAGACCCTGGGCGGGGTCATGACCCGGCTGATCGAGCGCAACACGACCATTCCGACCCGCAAGAGTCAGATCTTCTCCACCGCCACGGACAACCAGACGGCGGTCTCCATCCACGTTCTTCAAGGGGAGCGCGAGATGGCGAGCAACAACAAAACCCTCGGTCGCTTTGAACTGGTCGGGATCCCGTCCGCGCCTCGCGGCATCCCGCAGATCGAGGTGACTTTCGACATCGACGCCAACGGCATCGTGCACGTTTCGGCAAAGGACCTGGCCACGCAGAAGGAGCAGTCCATTCAGATCACCGCTTCCAGCGGCCTGAGCAAGGACGAAATCCAGAACCTGGTGAAGGAAGCCGAAGTGCACGCCGAGGAAGACAAGAAGAAGCGTGAGTTGGTGGAAACCAGGAACCAGGCGGATACGCTCATTTACAGCACCGAGCGGACGATGCGGGACATGGGGGATAAGATCGACGCCCAGACGCGTCAGAATATCGAGGAACAGATCGGAAAGCTGCGCAAGACCATGGAGGATGGCGACAAGGACGCGATCCAGAAAGACATGGACCAGTTGATGCAGATTTCCCACAAGGTGGCCGAAGAGGCTTACAAGCGCGCGGCGGAGCAACAGGGTCCCCAGGCGGGAGCGGAGGAGCAGGCAGCACGCGAGTCCGCCGGGGCGCAGAAAAAGCCCGACGACGACGTCGTCGACGCAGACTTCCAGGAAGTGAAGGACAAGTAGCCCCGGACGGCTTTGAATGAAAAAATGCAGGCGTCCCCCCGGTGGATGCCGGGGGCACAATGGCGCTGAACGGCACGGATTGTCGCCTGCCCGGGAATGACGCGGAGGGCCGTGCTTCGCCGTGAGCCCCGGGCTCACGACCCTTTCGGGATATGAGAGTGCGGCGTTCACTCGGCGTCGATTCGGCATGCCCGTGGCGATCCGCGATCGGTCATGAAACCCGTAACGTTGAGGGCACATGAAATTTCGTGTGCCCTTGACGCCGTTTTGGGGTATACATTTTCCTCTTGCAGCAGATTGTCTTCGCACGCGCCCAGGGTTCCGGAGCCACGGGCATGGAGCGGTTCCCCGGGGGTTTTGTCATGCGCGGAGCGGATAGTCTGCCCGTATCGGGATCGACGCTCCAGAACTTCGCCATTTCAATGCATCGAGGCATATATGAAACGGATTAGCAGATACGCCCGGATTTTGCTGCTGGTGGTAACGGCTGCATTCCTTGCCGGATGTTTCGGTTCCCAGCAACCTGCCGAACAGGCTCCGAGTCGCCCGTCTCTCACCGGGACGACGCCTCCGGACGCCGAAAAGATGGTCCAGCAGGCCGAGCAGGCGCGCAAGAGCGGAAATATTCCCAAAGCCATATCCCTATGGGAGAAGGTCATCCAGAAATATCCCGGCCATGCCGTCGCGGCACGCGGATTTTCCGTGGTCGGCAACCTTTACCTGGCCCAGGGACAACCGGATCGCGCCCTGCAGTATTTCGACTACCTGATCTACACCTATCCCAACTGGGACGGAATCGGCCAGGCACGGCTGGATCGCCTCCGCGCGCTTGCCGCAGCCGGCAAGAAGAAACAGGCCATGAAGGAAGCGGTGCCGCTTTGGGAAACTTCGACGTCCCAACCCGGTGTGCAGGTGGGCCTTGCGTCCTTCATGGCCGGGCTCTACGGCGCCGAAGGGGATATCGAGACGGGCTGGGACTGGGCCGGTTCGGGCTTCCCGGCGGTCTCAACCCCGGAGCAGAAGAAAACGCTCACCCGGGCCACCGTCGATTTGCTGAAGAATGCGGACGAAGGGCAGGTGAAAAAACTCTATAAAAAGACTCCTTCGGATTTCATGAAGGTCTTTCTGGATTTTCGGATGGCCCAGCTGGAAATGCAGAAAGGGCGCCAGGACCCGGCGCGAGCCCGCCTCAAGGAGCTTCTCGCCCGAAACGGGACTCACCCGCTGGTCCCGGAGATCCAGGCTGCCATCCGCGGCACCCGCCCGGAGGGGGCTGAATATGCCGTCAATGCCGATCGCATCGGAGTGCTCATTCCACTCAACGGTTCATTTGCCAGGTACGGCGACATGGTGCTCAAAGGCCTGACCCTTGCGAATTCGGACTGGAGCGAGCGATATCCGGGGCAGCAGGTGTCGCTCGTGGTCAAGGACGCCCAGGCCGATGCAGCCGTCACCACCCGGTCTTTCGAGGAAATGGTGAAAAAGGACGGCGTCCTTGCCGTGATCGGTCCCCTCGGGGCGCAGGCGGCCAAAGAGGTGGCGCCGCTCGCGGACCGCTACGGGGTGCCCGTCCTGACCATGACGCAAAAGGATGACGAAGGCGCGGCGAGTTCCTTCGTCATCCACATCTTCCTGGACAGTCGCGAGATCGTGCGATCCGTCGTAAAGCACTGCCGCGACAAACTCGGTCACACCCGTTTCGCGGCGCTCTATCCGGACGACCGCTACGGGCAGAAGCTGGCGAAGATTTTCTCCGAAGTTGTTCCGGAACTGGGCGGCCAGGTGATGGCCAGTGTTTCCTACAAGGAAAAAACGACGGATTTCAAGGAGTCGCTGCAAAAGCTCATCACCATCGCCAAGAAGAACCAGCCCCCGACCGGCGTTGAAACCACGCCGTTCGATGCGCTGTTCATTCCCGACCAGGTGCAGTCGGTATCTCTCATCGCCCCCCAGCTGCCCTACAACAACGTGGTGGGAGCCACTCTGCTCGGGACCAACCTGTGGAGCGAAGCACCGCTCGTGCAGGCCGGCGGGGTCTACATCGAGCATGCGCTGTTCGCCACGGCCTACTACCCCGAGAACCCGAGCTCCCGGGCGAAGGACTTCCGCGAACGATTTCAGGAGAAATTCGGGGCGCCGCCATCCTACCTGGAAGCCCAGGCCTACGACGCTCTCATGCTGGTGCTGCAGGCCCGCAGCGCTTTGCGATCGACCGGGATCGACCGCGCCTCCCTCCTGCAGACCATCATAACGGCAAAGGGCTTCGAGGGGATCGCGGGGAAGTACTCTTTCTCCCCGATGGGGGGCCTGGAGCGGAACTACTTGCTCCTCCAGGTGCAGGACGGAAAGCTCGTGCAGATTGCTCCATGAGGTGTGGAGCCGCCGGCTCGTCACCCGATTCGAGCCGCGCGCCCATGCGATGGCGCCGGGGCGGGCATGCGCCGCCGGCCGAAAGCGAACCGCCTTCCGGCACTGCTTTTCGGGTTCGAAGAATGGACATTTTGGGCTCTCTTTCATCGGGGCCTTGACAAAGAAATCGGTGGCTTTATAATTTGTTCGGTTAGCGGTAGAGAACAACGGTTTTGGATCCACTTGCGGTTCAAGAGGAGGTTTTTGGATATGCCGATCTATGAATACGAATGTTTGAAGTGTGGAAAAACTTCGGAAGCCATGCAGAAATTCTCCGACCCCCCGCTGACCGAGTGCTGCGAATGCAGGGGGCAATTGCGCAAGCTCATCTCCATGAGCACTTTCCACCTCAAGGGTTCGGGTTGGTATACCACCGATTACGCCGGGAAGAACCAGAGCACGAGCGCGCCTCGGAGCAGCGAAACCGCGTCGTCGGGCAGCGCCGAGAAGAAAACCGATTCTTCTTCGACCGCCTCGGAATAGGAGGCCGAGCCGACCGGCTCACGCGGCGGAAGGCGCATCAATCGAAGAATTTCCATCAGTTACGAATCCGAGCTGCAAACGGGCCGTTCACGTGCCCGTTTTTTTTCGCACATTCGGACCGAAGCCGAACGGGTGGGTCGATCCCTGCGGCAATCCTTCCAATCGATGATCGTGCTCATCCCAAAACCCGTTGCATGTTCCAGCGCAGCTGTCGAAGCGTTCCCCGGCGAGCCGGCATGAGGACGCGGCGACTCCCGCTTCTCGACTCCGGGCTTTGGACCGTCGCGCTGCCGGACGGCTCCCGGCAGCCTTCCGCCTCACTCCGGCACATTTGCGAATGAGAGGAAACCGCATGGACACTAATGGACTGTTCATGGTCTTCACCGGAAACGGGAAGGGCAAGACCACGGCGGCCCTGGGAATGGCCTTGCGTGCCGCTGGCCATGGCCTGAGCGTGTTGATCCTCCAGTTTCTCAAAGGGTCCTGGAAGTACGGTGAGCTGGAAGCGCTCAAACGATTCGATACGGTGACCATCCGAACGCTGGGTTCGGGATTCACCTGGACCAAGGAAAACCTCGACGAAGACAGGCGCCTGGCCCGTGAGGGATGGGAGTTGGCTTCATCCGAGATCAGCAGGGGCGGCTACGATATCGTTGTCCTCGACGAAATCAATGTGGTGCTCTCCTACGGGCTGCTGTCGTCCGAGGAGGTACTGGAAGCGGTGTCCGACCGTCCCGCAAGACTCCACGTGGTCGCTACCGGCCGGAACGCTCCCGACGAGCTCATCGGCGCGGCCGACCTGGTCACCGAAATGCGCGAGGTGAAGCATCCCTTTCGCGATCGGGGAGTGAAGGCTCAGAAAGGGATCGAGTTCTAGATGGCCCGCCGGGACAAGGAAAGAAGCCTTCACGCATTGTACGATGCAATCCGCCGTGATGCGTTCTACCGGAACGAGAACATGGGCGATGTTTTCGTCCCGGGCGACGGGTCGATGGAGGACGGCGTCGTCGTGTTGATCGGGGAGGCCCCCGGGCGCGACGAGGAAAGAGAAGGCAAACCCTTCGTGGGAGCGGCCGGCCGGAACCTGAACGCGCTCTTGCGTGAAAACGGGCTTGCGCGCGAAGATCTCTTCATTACCAACCTCTTGAAGTACCGTCCCCGCACTTCCACGGGAGCCAACCGCAGCCCCGCGGCCGCGGAATGCCGATATGCCCTTCCCTTTCTGGAAAGAGAGCTGGATATTCTGCGACCGGGACTCGCGGTGTGCCTGGGACTGTCTCCCGCAAAAGCTCTCCTGAACAACCCGCACCTCAAGATGGGACAGGCCAATGGCGCCTTGTTCCGCGGAGCCGGGCTGAATATCCTTGTCACGTATCATCCCTCGCCGTTCAATTTCATGGTTCCGGAAAAGAGCAGCGCACTTCGAAGGGCCTTCCGGCAAGTTGCCGTCCGGCCCGAATGAACCCGGTGCGGCGTCTTCGCTGTTCCGGCTTTTCATCCTTCGCTCCCGGTGTGTTCCGGCAGAGTCTGCGTGAACCATTTTACGGATCGTACAGGCTGTCCTATGAAAGAGTCCGAAATTCGGGAAAGGGTAAGGGAATACTCGAGATTTCCCGTGCGCGGCAAACTGAGGATCGTCACCGACACCACGGAATTCATGACCATCCGGGAGGGAGACGTCCTCGAGCTGGGCGAAACGTACTACCTGGTGCGGGGAGAAGAAGTCGAAGGGCGGTTCGGCCTGGACGGGGAGCCGAAGTTCTGGGTGAAAAAGGCCGTCGATCTCGCCAACGGCAGTTCCAAGGTGATCAAGCTCGAATTTCATGAATCCTTCACGATGCACCTGGGGGTCCTTCGCATCATGTGCTACCGGAGTCCTCCGAAGGAAGCCCGGATTCTTGAAAAGACCGCTTCCGATCCGTACTTTATGCAAGGATTCAACGTAGGCGACAGCAAGGGGAACATCGTCCGGATCATCGACCGGGTGTTCGGAACGCGGTTTTACGACTTCATTCTCGACATGACCGTCGATCACGAGACCTATTTCCGGCAACAGTTTCCCGACGTCTTCAGGAATCTCGTCACCTGCGTGGAAGCGGTGAACCGGCTTCACGAGATGGACGAGCTCCATGGGGACATTCGCAACGATCACATCATCATCGAACGGGAGACGGGCCGATACGTCTGGATCGATTTCGACTACACGTACGAATGGTACGAGAATCGATTCGGCGTCGACCTGTTCGGCCTGGGCAACGTGCTTCTGCTCGCGCTCGGCAAAGGGTTTCACAGTGTCCCGGACCTCAACGCCTGCGGTCCTGCGGGCATGAATGTCGTTTCATGCCTGACCGGTTCCGATTTCTCACTCTTTTTCAAGCACCGGATCATCAATCTCCAGAAGCTTTTCCCGTACATACCGGATTCTCTCATGCACGTCCTGATGCATTTCAGCCAGGGAGCGGAAATCTTCTACGAAACGACCGACGAATTGCTCGAAGATCTGAGGGTGTGCGAAGCCGACGTCTACCGATGAATCGAAGGCGGTCAGGGCATTCTGCGGATGAGGGGGAGCGCATTATGGAGAACAAAGTTCTGGTTGCGGTGGATCTGTCCGAAGACTCGCTCAAGGCGGTCGATTACCTGGGCGGGATGCTTTCCTGCCACAGTTCCGCCACGGTCACGCTGCTGCATGTCATCAAGGAACCCTCACCCGACATCGTGCCGGATGAAAGAGAAAGGAAGGAGCGGATCGAGCGTGCCCGCTCGGAAGGCCTCTCCCTCATGGAGAAGGCGGGGCAGCGTCTTGCCCGGCACGGGATCCCGGAATCCCTGATCAGGCTCAAGGTCCAGGTCTGTCACAAGGCGGTGAGCGTAGCCGACATGATCCTCCATGAACAGCGGGCGGGCGCCTATGGCACGATTGTGATCGGCCGAAGGGGGCTCAGCAAGCGGGAGCAGTTCCTCTTCGGCTCCGTTTCCACCAAGGTGGCCAGAGAAGCAAAGAACTGCGCGGTGTGGATCGTGGGATAGGAGGGAGGAGCGCCCTGCCGGGCGCGCCAAAGAAAAGGCCCCCTTCCCTTTCCAGGGAAGGGGGCCGACGGCTCCATGCCGATCGGAACCTTCTTCCAATACTTTCTCCTGGCGGCCTGCTTTACCGTTCATGGATCGTGCGTTGATGATCCTGGCGGCGAGTCCCGTCTCGAAGTGTTCAGTCCGACATTTTTCGTCAGGATCACTCTCCGGTCGCGGTCCAAGAAGGGGGAGTCAGTCTTTCGCCCCCTGCATCAGGGACTTGAGTCGTCGCTCTTCCGCCTTGGTCACTCGAAGCTCGTCTTCCACCTTTTCCTTTTCGGGCGACCCCGGTTTCAAAGTCTTGAGTTTTCTTTCCAGTTCTTCGACTCGTTTCATCACCCGGTAAAGCTCGACAGCCAACATCCTAATACTCATTACTTAAGCCCAACCTAAAGTGGTCATCAGTGGCTTAATCCGCGAGACTGCATGTGCACTCATCACTTCCGGAAATGGTCTTCGAAGGCTATATCGAACTTATCCCTGCCTCCGGAAGGCAAACGCAGGGCATAGCCGGAATCGGGAGGCAGCGTATCCAAACGCAGCGAAGGGTTGAGCTCCTGGAGTTGGGTCATCGGAACATCGATCCACTGAGCCACCTGCTCAAGCCTGAGAGGTGCCTGCACCCATATGGATTCATAGTCGTAATTCGAAAATTGACCCGGGCTCTTGAACCCGTGTTTTTCCAGGTTCTGCATGATGTGCATCGCCGCCAACACCTTCGGGACATAATGTCTTGTGATCAAAGGCAATCTCCCGCGTTTGGAAATCTCCCAGAAATCGTTTGCGCGGCTTCTCCTAAGCGCGCTCTGGACGGAACCGCCGCCCGCATTATAGGCGGCCAGCGCCAACGTCCAAGAATCGAATTGCTCATAGAATGAGCGCAAGTACTTGGCAGCAGCCCTCGTGGACTTGATCGGGTCTCGTCTCTCGTCGACCCAGCCGTCCACCCGCAATCCCATTGCTCGGGCTGTCGGTGCCAACAGTTGCCAATAACCGCCCGCTCCCTTGTGTGATGCATTCCTCCGAAACGCGCTTTCCACCATGACGACGGAAATCATTTCAGGGGGAACACCATGACATTCCAGAATTTCGGTCATGATGGGAACATAGAATCGTGAACGGTCCAAGGATTCCTTGAACGTTCTCCGACCCTGTTCCTGATAGAAACGGACAAATTTTTGGATTAGGGGTTGATCATTGATGGGTATCTGGATTCTGCTACTCCATCGTCCAGCAGGGGAAGAATTGAATAAATTTGATGTGGGGGGCAAGGACGCGAGCATCAGGCTGTCTCCCTGAGCGGGTTTTTCATGTACCGCCAATTGGGCGGATACCGCGCTCATGGAACCCCCGATTGCCTGTGCCTTTGCCTCGGCGTTTGAAGACAAAAGTACGAGAATCAGAAAAAACAGGACGGCGGCCTTCGGCAAGATACGCCGAAAACCTGTTAGAGCTTCCCCCAGCTGGTGCCTCCAGAGTCTGGAATCAGGCGCCATACTGGTTCTCCTTTATTTCAAAGAAAACACATCGCCCTCGCGGATACCCGTAAGAGTTTAGGATGCGCCTTTCTACCAAAAAAAGGACCGCTTGTGCAAGGTCCAGAAACCGGGGTTTTCCAGCGTTAGGGGGAATTATTCCCAAAATCACGGGAAATACCTCTCCTCAGGAACATATCCAAATCGATGTTCCCGTATTCGGCTTCTAAGGGCTGGTGTGAATCCGTCTCAGTCTACGGCAAACCGTTTGGACTCTCCTTTTTCGCACAATCTCGTTCTTATGCTGCAAAACAGCGTCAAACACCATCTTTCACAAAACGTTAATAACTATTCATCATTCCAAGAGGTTCAGGGTAATGGCCTGAATCTTGCTTAAACAATATGAAAACCGTTGATTTCCTCACCTGCAATCCCGCCCAACGACGGCGAAGCATCCCCGCCCGGGGCGGACTCTTTCGCGGTGATTCTCCACGCCGCGATCGAGGGGCGGAACCATATTGACTTGTGCTCCGAATTTCAATATCTTTACGGGTCACCTTCGTCCGTTACTGTTTTTTCACAATCCGGAAGAATACTTATGGCGGTACCACAACTCAAATCCTTTCGCAACATCGGCATCATCGCACACATCGATGCCGGCAAGACCACCGTGACGGAACGGATCCTTTTTTACACGGGTCGTTCGCACAGGATGGGGGAAGTCCACGACGGCACGGCCGTGATGGACTGGATGGAGCAGGAGCAGGAGCGCGGGATCACCATCACTTCGGCCGTGACGACGTGTCAGTGGAACCGCCACGAACTCCACCTGATCGACACGCCCGGCCACGTAGACTTCACCATCGAAGTAGAGCGGTCCCTGCGCGTCCTGGACGGAGCCATTGCGGTGTTTTGCGGTGTGGGAGGAGTGGAGCCCCAGTCGGAGACGGTGTGGCACCAGGCCGACCGGCATCACGTGCCGAAAATCGCCTTTGTCAATAAGCTGGACCGACTGGGTGCCGACCTGGATCAGGTCGTCGAACAGATCGAGCGCAAGTTCAAGACCATCCCCCTGGTTTTGCAGCTTCCCGCGGGGCGGGAATCCGATTTTCGCGGGGTTGTCGATCTCATCGGCATGCGGCAGATCGTTTTTCACGACGAGACGCTGGGAGAGCGATACGAATACGTGGATATCGAGGCCTCGTTGCGGGACAGAGCGCTCGAAGCGCGTGACCGTCTGGTTGCGAAGGTGGCCGAATTCGACGACCACCTCATGGAACGATACCTGGAAGGCATGGAGATTTCGGCCGCCGACCTGGTTCCCGCCATCAGAAAGCTCACCCTGGACCTCAAGGCGGTTCCCGTTCTCTGTGGCTCCGCCCTCAAGAACAAGGGAATCCAACCGCTGCTCGACGCCATCGTCGATTTTCTTCCTTCCCCCCTGGACGTTCCACCCATCGAAGGCAGAGCTCCGGTCACCCACGCCGTCGAGCGCCGATCGAGCAGTGAAACGGAACCGTTTGCGGCCCTTGCCTTCAAGATCCAGATGGACCAGGGACGCAAGCTGACGTACGCCAGGATCTATTCCGGGCGGCTGCAGGTGGGAGACGACATTCTCAACGTTTCCAAAGGAACGCGTGAGAAGGTCTCCCGGATTTTTCAGATGCACGCCAACAAGCGCGATCGGCTGGAAAAGACGGGAGCGGGCAACATCGTCGTTCTCATGGGTCTCAAGTCCGCCGGCACCGGCGATTCGTTGTGCGACCCGGCGCATCCCGTCCTGCTCGAACCCGTCAATGTGTATGAGCCCGTGATTTCCATCGCCGTGGAGGCCCAAAGCAGAGCCGATCAGGAAAAGCTCCTCGACAGCCTGGCCAAGCTCTCGGAAGAGGACCCGACGTTTCGCTTTCAGGAGAATCCGGACACCGGGCAGACCATTATCAGCGGGATGGGGGAACTGCACCTGGAGATCGTGCTCGCGAGGCTCGACCGGGACTTCAATGTGGAAGTCAACGCGGGCAAGCCGCAGGTGGTTTACCGGGAAACCATATCCCGTGAAGCGGAGGCGCAGGCCGTATTCGATCGCGAAATCGGCGGCGTGCGGCACTACGGCGTGGTCGACATCCACCTGACGCCTCGCCGGAGAGGCCAGGGGAACACCACTCTGATCAAGGTCAGGGATGCTTCCATTCCGGAGGTTTTCTTCCCGGCCATTGAGCAGGGAGTTCAAGATGCACTGAGCAGCGGCCCGCAGCTCGGCTATCCCGTGGTCGACGTGGAAGCGGTGCTTTTCGGCGGCGCGTTTCAGGACGGCGTTTCCAGCGAACTGGCGTTCCGGGTGGCCGCATCCATGGCCTTCAAGAAAGCGTGCGAACAGGCTTCCCCGACGTTGCTCGAACCATTCATGGCAGTGGAAATCCTGGTTCCCGAGGAGTTCCTCGGCGAGGTGCTCGGCGACATCAACCTGCGCAGAGGCCGCGTGGAAAACATCTCCATCCGCAAAGCCGTTCAGGTCGTCCAGGCCGTGGTGCCCCTGTCCCGGATGTTCGGCTATTCCACCACCCTGCGGTCGGCAACCCAGGGCCGGGCCACCTTCACCATGCACTTTTCGCACTACGACGTGGCATCCCAGGGATAGCTCGACTCCGACTGCTCGATAATTTTGTTGAAGTCATTTAATTTTTAAGCTAAACGATAAAAGTTTTGTGTCATACGTAGTCGACTGCATAACAGACGATGAGCGCCGGAATGCACTGCACCAGGCCGGGCGAAGCAAATCAGCGCTTTCCGGAAAAATCGAATCCGCCCTTCGAGGGCTCGTGTGGAAAGGCAGGTGAATACTGAATGTCGGAGTCCGAAACCAGAGAGAACATCGAGAAGAAGATACGCAAGCTCCGCAAAGATTTCCAAAAGAACGTCCAACCCGTATTGCGTCGCCACAACTACTATCTCTCCAAGGGAGAACGTCGCCGCATCAAGAAGAAGAAAGCGATCAAGCGCATCCAGCGGCGGGAACGCAGGTTGATGCGATCGGCATGAGTCGTCACCTCCCTGGAAACCGGCCTTCGTGGCCGTAACCCCACGGAATGCCCCAGGTGATCCTCCCGAGGCGCCCTCTGTCACCTGAAACGGCGCCGGCCGGCCTGAACGTTGACCGTATGCGATTGAAAAACATCAAACCCTGAGCCGATCTGCCCGGCTCAGGGTTTCCATTTCCGTGGATCGCCGCCTCTCGAGCATTCGCCGCGGTCCTTGCGGGAGAAGCTTGCGGGGGGATCACCCGGCGCATGGCCGACAGTGTCCACCCCGGCCTTCCGCTATTCTTCATGGCTGATGGCGCCCCCCGGCAGGTTTCCGTTCGCAAAGGGGGCTTGTTTGTACAAAAGCTCCGTTCCCTTGCCGAATCCTTTGTGCGGGTCAGGACCGGCAAGGTCCGAGCGCCGAGTGGGGACAGCCCAGCAGTTCCGTTGCAAACTTCTCGAGGTTTACCTGGGGTCCGATGGAGATCAGGATGTCGCCGGACTGCAGCACTTCCTTTGGGGAGGGATTGTAGATCATCGTCCCGTCGCTGCGCTTGATGCCGACCACGATGAGGTTATACCGGCTGCGGATTCCCGAATGCACGAGATCCTTGCCCGCGATCTGCGCTCCTTCCGGGATGCACAATTCCTCCATGCTCAGTTCCATGCCTTCGGCGGACAAGGCGAGGTCCAGAAAATCGATGACCGTGGGTCTCAGGATGTTGTGTGCAAGCCGGATACCGCCCAGGGCAAACGGGGCGACGACGTGGTCGGCCCCGGCTTTGAGAAGACGCTTGTCGGTTCCGGGCGTGCTCGCCCTGGCGAAGATGAGAATATCCCTGTTGAGGTCCCGGGCGGTCAGGACGATGAAAACATTTTCCGTATCCCGGCTCACCGTTGCCACCAGGCCCTTTGCCCTGCCGATGCCGGCGGCAACGAGAGCCTCCTCCTCGGTGGCGTCGGCGGCCAAGTGGGGAATTCCCTTCTCGGCAATCTTCCCGAGGACGGCTTCATCGTTTTCGAGTACCACCACGGGCACACCGTAGTGCCGCAGCTCCTGGACGACGATTTGTCCCATCTGCCCGTATCCGCATACAATGTAGTGATTGGTGAGCTGATCGAGCTGCTTCTTCAATTTTCGCCTCCGGTAGAGTACCAGCAGGTTTCCGTCCAACAGAAGCTGGCTGAAATACGCAAGGTTGAAGGCCACGAAACTCGCGCCCATGAGGATGAGCACCATGGTGAAGGTGCGGCCGTGGTCGGTAAGGGGTCTGACTTCCGTAAATCCGACGGTGCTGAGCGTGATGACGGTCATGTACAGAGCATCGAGGAAAGTGTAGTGCTCGATGAAAACGTAGCCGGAAGTACCAAACAGCACCAGAAAAACGGAGAGCACACCGAGAATGGCAACGCGGTGGGCCGTAGTCGCGAACCAGACATTCCGCATGAACCATCATCCTCGAATCGGAGAGGTCGGCGCCGGGCACGAAACCCGGCAGAAACGACCGCCGACGGCTCCCGGTAATGCATTGCGTTTGCAGACGCAATGCGCGTGTTTCGGCGCAAATGAACCAAGCGGGACTTGATTGTCGGCGTCATTTTTTGCACTTGATTTTCTATCATAATGGTTGACGCGGCTGCAAGGAAGGATTAGTAGAAAGGATGGCATGCACACCGGTGCACAATTTATGCACATCTGCCACGAGAGCCGGTGGTGCCGTCTGCGGGTCGGTTGCACAGTGTAGTTTCAGCGGTTCACTTAACCAGGATCAGCCGCAAAATGAGGGTTTCGACGATTGCCCTTGCATTCGGATCGGAGTCATGATACAAAAAGGTTCCGATTCGGCGACGCTGCCGCTCCATTCCAGCCTGTCCCGCGGCCAGGCCATCGCTCCCCTTCCTGGATCTCTCGCGTACTCGCTCGCCATGCGCCTAACTGGGCAGTACTCAGGGCTTTTTTCCCTTGACAAGGAGACTCTCACAGCTATATATAGGGCGCCTCGTTTCAGTTTGCACAAGATTAATGCACATGCGAGGCGGTGTCCACCAAAACAACCATATCCCGAAGGAGAGTGAAGATGTCCAAGTTAGTTCCCCCCCATGGCAAAGAGAAGAAGCTGAAACCGTTGCTGTTGGAAGGTGCTGCACTGGCCGCTGAGAAGCAAAAAGCCAAGACCCTGAAGGTGGTCCCCATGACGAGCCGCGAAGCTTCGGACCTCATCATGCTGGGCATCGGCGCTTTTACGCCTCTGGACGGGTTCATGGGGTATGCGGACTGGAAGGGAGTTTGCGATAAGTACATCATGGCCGACGGCGTTTTCTGGCCAATCCCGATCACCCTCTCCGCGGACAAGGCCGTCGCCGACAGCATCGGCAAGAACGAGGAAGTCGCCCTCCTCGACGTCGAGAACAACGAAATCCTCGGCACGATGAAGGTCACCGAGAAGTACACCATTGACAAGGAACACGAGTGCAAGTCGGTGTTCTGGACCAACGACGCCGCCGGGCACCCCGGTGTGGCGAAGGTCATGGCCCAGAAGGAAGTCAACCTTGCCGGCCCGGTCAAGGTCATCAGCGAGAGCTTCTACCCCACCCAGTTCAAGGATGTTTATCAGCGGCCCGCGGAAGCGAGGAAGCTTTTTGACGAGAAGGGCTGGAGGCGGGTCGCCGCGCTGCAGCTGCGCAATCCTATGCACCGCAGCCATGAATTCCTGGCCAAGATCGCGGTCGAAGTCATGGATGGTCTCTACATTCATCAGTTGGTGGGAAAGCTCAAGGAAGGCGATATTCCCGCCGACGTTCGCGTGAAGGCCATCAATGTTCTCGTTGAAAACTATTTCGTGAAGGACACCGTGATCCAGGGCGGATATCCCGCCGAGATGCGGTATGCCGGCCCCCGCGAAGCCCTGCTCCACGCCGTTTTCCGCCAGAACTACGGCTGCAGCCACCTCATCGTTGGCCGCGACCACGCCGGTGTGGGCGACTATTACGGCCCCTTCGATGCACAGAAGATTTTCGACGACATTCCCGAAGGTGCCCTCCTGCTCAAACCGCTCAAGATCGACTGGACTTTCCACTGCTTCAAATGCGGCGGAATGGCCTCCATGAGAACCTGCCCGCACGGCAAAGCCGACCGCCTGCTTCTTTCCGGCACCATGGTCCGCAAGACCCTCTCCGAAGGCGGAGAACTCCCCAAGGAATTTTCAAGACCCGAAGTTGTCAAAGTATTGCAGGAATACTATGCCGGCCTGGAAGAAAAGGTCGAGATCAAGCTGCATGGCGCTGCCACCGGCGATGTGAAGAAAAAATAGTTTTCTCATCCCATAAACACAATTAGAACCCGCCTGCCCCGATCCAAGGGGCAGGTTTGGAATTCGGAAGGGAGGTGCGTCGGACAGTCTCGAGACTCTTCAAATTGGGAATAATTCGGCTGGAAGAAATAGCAAAAACACTTTGGAGGTGAGGTTATGCCAAGCTATGTGATTCTGGAAAAGTGCGATGGCTGCAAAGGCCAGGACAAGACTGCATGCATGTACATCTGTCCAAACGACCTGATGGTTTTGGACAAGGAAAAGATGAAAGCCTTCAACCGGGCACCGGAAATGTGCTGGGAATGTTACAACTGCGTGAAAATTTGCCCCCAGCAGGCGATCGATGTGCGTGCCTACGCCGATTTCGTTCCCATGGGAGCTTCAGTGGTTCCCCTCCGCGGCTCCGAAGACATCATGTGGACCGTCAAGTTTCGCAACGGCATGGTGAAACGTTTCAAGTTCCCCATTCGGACCACCCCGGAAGGAAAAGCTGATCCGTTGGGAGGGTTCGCCACGGGTACGGACGACATCAAGAGCCCCGTGCTCTGCACCGAACCGGCTTCCACCTGGGCCAGCGAGCTTCCAACCCTGAAGAAATAACCCCAAGGAGGTGACGATATGCCTAATTTTGAAACCGTAGTAGTCGAAACCGATCTCCTGATCATCGGCGGCGGTATGTCCGCGTGTGGCGCGGCTTTCGAGGCTGCATACTGGGCGAAGAAGCACGGCCTGAAGGTGACCGTGGTGGACAAGGCCGCCATGGACCGTTCCGGCGCGGTGGCGATGGGTCTGTCCGCCATCAACCAGTACATCGGATACGCCAAGGGCGAAAACACCCTGGAAGACTATGTGAAGTACGTTCGCCAGGATCTCATGGGCATCTCCCGTGAAGACCTGGTCTACAACATCGCCCGCCACGTGGATTCCTCGGTCCATCTTTTCGAGAAATGGGGTCTCCCCATCTGGAAAGACGCCGACGGCAAGTATGTGCATGAAGGCCGCTGGCAGATCATGATCAACGGGGAATCCTACAAGGTGCTCGTGGCCGAGGCCGCCAAGAACGCCATGGCCACCCTGGGCGACAAGGGCGAGCTTCTGGAGCGCGTGTTCATCGTCGAACCCCTCATGGACGGTGACAAGTGCGTCGGCGGCGTGGGTTTCAGCGTGCGCGAGAACAAGTTTTACGTCATCAAGGCCAAGGCCACCATCGCCGCGATGGGCGGAGCGGTTCACGTGTTCCGGCCCCGGTCCGTGGGCGAAGGTCTCGGACGCGCCTGGTATCCCCCCTGGAACGCCGGTTCCACCGCGTACTTCACCATCCGCGCCGGCGCCGAAATGACCTGCCAGGAAGTGCGTTTCATCCCGGTTCGTTTCAAAGACGGTTACGGCCCGGTAGGCGCATGGTTCCTGCTGTTCAAATCCCGCGCGGTCAATGCTTTCGGTGAAGAATACATGGTGACCCGCGCCAACGAATTGCCCAAGTGGGCTCCCTACGGTCTGGCCAAGCCCATTCCCGCCAACCTGCGCAACTGGCTGGGCATGGAAGACGTCATGGCCGGCAAGGGCCCGATCTACATGAAGACGGAAGAGGCTATTGCCAACCTGGCAGCCAAGTACAAGGACGATCCCAAGGCCTTCAAGAAGAAGATGAAGGAACTCGAGAGCGAAGCCTGGGAAGACTTCCTCGACATGACCATCAGCCAGGCCCTTCTCTGGGCGGGCAGCAACATCCAGCCCGAAGAGAAACCTTCCGAAATCGCCGCCGCCGAACCTTACTTCATCGGTTCGCACTCCGGCGCTTCCGGTGCCTGGGTATGCGGTCCCGAGGACGTCATGCCGGCCGAGTACAAGAAGCAGTGGGAGCCCATCGGTGTGTACGCGAACATGACCACCGTCAAGGCCCTCTTCACCTGCGGTGACGGCTCCGGCGCATCCAGCCACAAGTTCTCCTCCGGCTCCCACGCCGAAGGCCGCGTGGCCGCCAAGGGCGCCGTTGCCTACATCCTGGACAACAACGTCGCTCCCAAGGTCGACGATGCCAAGGTGGAAGCATTGAAAAAGATCATCCTGGCACCGATGGATCGGTTTGAAGAGTTCGCGAAGCTTTCCAGCGACCCGGACATCAACCCGAATTTCATCAAGCCCAAGATGTTCATGTTCCGCCTGCAGAAGATCATGGATGAGTACTGCGCCGGCGTGTCGTCGCAGTTCACAACCAACAAGTCCCTGCTCACCAGGGGCCTCGATCTGCTCACCATGCTCAAGGAAGACTCCGAGAAGCTGGCGGCGTCCGATCTGCACGAACTGCTGCGCGCCTGGGAGAATACCCACCGCCTGTGGATCGCGGAGAGCCATCTGCGCCATGTCATGTTCCGCGAAGAGAGCCGTTGGCCCGGCTACTACTATCGCGCCGACTTCCCCGACATGGACGAGGCGAACTGGAAGTGTTTCGTCAACTCCGTCTACAATCCCGCAACGGGTGAGTGGACCATGAAGAAGGTCCCGGTTGTGAACATCGTGTAAGCGGGATCATTGCCAGTCAACCTCCGGGCGCCCCGTGCGCCTGGAGGTTTTTTTTTGGGCTTCCGCTCCCTTCTGCCGTCTACGCCCGTTCTCCGTGATCCGGGAGAGAGGATTCCGGTGTTGCTTGCCCGCATTTTTTCTGTTGAAACGAATCGGCTCTGGAGTTAGGCTTCATTGCCTTCGAACGAAGTTAACCTCTGGTTGACCGAATATTCTTGTCAGGCTTTTCGTTTTTTTTTGCAGCCCAAGACCATCCGAATCTGCGAATCACGGAGGAAATTCAATGGCCGATGTGCTGAACGCGAACCGGAGCATTCTGGTTGCAGGGGGAGGCATGAGCGGCCTCAGCGCCGCCTTGGAAGCCGCTGAAGCCGGTATCCCGGTTTGCCTGGTGGAGCGCGAACCCTACCTCGGGGGGCGTGTCGCAAGAATGAACAAGTATTTTCCGAAGTTGTGCCCACCGAGCTGCGGACTCGAAATCAACTTCCGTCGCATCCGGAGCAATCCCCTGATCCGGGTCTTCACCATGGCCGAGGTGGTGAAGATTGCGGGGGAGGCGGGGAATTTCGATGTGAGTATCAAGGTCGCCCCCCGCTACGTGAACGAAAAATGCACCGGTTGCGGTTTGTGTTCGGAAGCGGCATCCACCGAAGTTCCGGATGCCTTCAACTACGGTCTTCAGACCGTCAGGGCCGCCTATCTTCCCCATGAATTCGCTTACCCGATGCGCTATGTAGTGGCCCCGGAGGTCATCGGGACTCCCGAGGCCGAGGCCATCAAGGCCGCCTGCCCATACGGCGCCGTCGACCTCGACATGCAGCCGGACACCTTCGACCTCAACGTCGGAGTGATCGTCTGGGCCACCGGCTGGCAGCCGTACGACGCGACCGGGATTGCCTACTACGGCCTTGGGAAACATCGGAACGTGATCACCAACGTCGTTATGGAGCGGTTGGCATCACCGGGCGGTCCCACGGGGGGAAGGATCACCAGGCCCTCGGACGGCGTCGAGGCCGGAAAGATCGCCTTCGTGCAATGCGCGGGGTCACGGGACGAGAACCACCTGCCCTACTGTTCCGGCGTGTGCTGCCTCGCTTCCCTCAAACAGGCGACCTATCTGCTCGAGCGCACTGAAAATGCGAGCGTCACCATCTTTTACATCGACATACGGGCACTCGGGAAATACGAGTCGTTCTTCACAACGGTACGGAGCGATCCCCGTGTGAACCTCATCAAGGGCAAGCCGGGCGAGATCTCCGAAGACCCGGAGACCGGCATGGTAACGGTGCAGGTCGAGGACCAGGCAACCGGAGACATCGTGAAGGATCAGTTCGACCTCGTGGTGCTCGCCGTCGGAATGGTGCCCTCCTGCGCCGTCGACACCCCTCCGACGCAACTGGCCCTGGACGAGCACGGCTTTGTCCTCGGCGAACAGCCGGTGCCGGGAATCGTGGGAACCGGCTGCGCCAGGAAACCGGTCGATGTCGCGTCCAGCGTGCAGGACGCCACCGCTGCGGCTCTCAAGGCTATTCAAGCGACTTGCAGGAGGTAGCTCGATGGAAAAGAAGATGGGCGTGTACATATGCACGGGGTGCGGCATTGGAGCGGCTCTGGACATCGAGGCTCTGGCCAGGGTGGCAACCGACGAATACAAGGTCGCGTCATGCGGGGAGCACCCTCACCTTTGCAGCCCCGAAGGCGTGGCGCTCGCCCGGTCCGGCCTGGAGTCCGAAGGGACGGGTTTCGTGGTGATTGCGGCCTGTTCACCGCGCGTGATGACCGACGTGTTCGACTTTTCCCCCGGTGCCGTGGTGGAGAGGGTCAACCTCCGGGAACAGGTGGTGTGGTCCCATGCGCCCAACGACGAAAACACGCAGATGATGGCCGAGGACGCCCTGCGGATGGGAATCGTCAAGCTTTCCGAAACCCAACCTCCCGACCCCTTCATCGTGGAGGATCTCAGCAAGCGCATCCTGGTTGTGGGCGGTGGCCTGACCGGATTGACCGCGGCCAACGAGGCCGCGAAAGCCGGGTATGAAGCCGTGCTGGTGGAAAAGGAAAAAGAACTCGGAGGGTACCTTCGAAAAGTTCACAAAGTACCTCCGTCCTGTCCCCCGTACGACACACCGCATGACTCGCCGCTGGACCAACTGATCCGGGAAGTGACGAGCCGGCCGAAGATAAAGGTCCATACGGGGGCTCAAATTGCCTCAACGTCGGGGGCGCCGTGCATGTTCGACGTCACGGTTCGCGGCGACGGGTCCGAATGGACGGAACGGGTCGGCGGGATCGTTTTGGCGACCGGTTCCGTGTCCTACGATGCGGCAAGGCTTACCCATCTCGGCCGCGGTCGGTTTCCGGACGTCATCACGGCCGCCGAGCTCGAAGAGATGTTCATCTCCGGCAACGTCGCGCGTCCCTCCAACGGGGGGCGGGTCGGCAGCGTGGCCTTCATCCTCTGCGCGGGTTCCCGCGACCCGGAACACCTGCCCTACTGTTCGTCGGCGTGCTGCGTGGAATCCCTGAAGCTGGCGAGCTGCTTCAAATCCATGAACCCGCAGATGCCGGTTTATATTTTTTACAAGGACATGCGCGCCAACGGGACGTATGAGTTGCTTTACAAACAGGCACAGAAGGACGGCACGATTTTCATCCGGGGAGCGGTCCGCGATATCGAGGACGATGGATCGGGGGGGCTTGTCGTCGTTGCGGACGATGAGCTGACGCGCTCCCCGATCATGTCGGAGGGCGTCGACCTGGTGGTGTTGGCTGTGGGCATGGTTCCCACGAGCGCCCTTGGAGAACCTTTCAAGGCCCAGGCCGCCAGGGAAGGCGAGGAAGAATCGGCGGTCCCCGCCGACACCGTCCTGGTGTCGAACCTGCTCAATCTCCAGTACCGCCAGGGTCCGGAGCTCCCGACGCTCAACCACGGTTTCCCCGATTCCCATTTCATCTGTTTCCCGTACGAATCACGCCGTACGGGAATCTATCCGGCCGGGACGGTGCGCGCTCCCATGGACTACGCCGCAGCCGTGCAGGACGCCACGGGCGCAGCCCTCAAAGCGATTCAGTGCGTCGAGATGGTTTCCGGCGGCAAAGCCGTCCATCCCAGGGCCGGGGACACCAGCTACCCGGAGTTCTTCATGCAGCGGTGCACGCAGTGCAAGCGGTGCACGGAAGAATGTCCCTTCGGCGCGATCAACGAGGATGAAAAAGCCAATCCGCTCCCAAACCCCACGCGGTGCCGCCGTTGCGGAGTCTGCATGGGTGCCTGCCCGGAACGGATCATCTCGTTCAGGAACTACTCCGTGGCCATGATCGGAAACATGATCAAGAATATCCAGGTTCCCGACGAGTACGAGGAAAAGCCCCGCATCCTTGTCCTCGCTTGCGAAAACGACGCCTGCCCGGCGCTGGACATGACCGGTATCCGGCGCCTCGCTTACAACCCGTGGGTCCGGGTGATCCCGGTCCGATGTCTGGGTTCAACGAATCTCGTCTGGATTGCCGACGCCCTCTCCAAGGGAATCGACGGCATCCTGCTGCTCGGATGCAAACACGGGGACGATTACCAGTGCCATTTCATCAAGGGAAGCGAACTCGCCGATATTCGCATGAGCAAAATCCGGGAAACCCTCAATCGCCTTGTTCTCGAGGCGGATCGAGTCCGCTTCGAACAGATTGCGATATCCGACTACAGGCGTCTTCCGGAAGTCCTCGACGGCTTCGCCGCGCGGCTGGAAGAGCTTGGCCCGAACCCCTACAAAGGTTATTGATGATCTGCCGTTTCGCCCGGGGTGCGCACGCTTGCGGCGGCACCCGGGAGTTACGCACGAGGAGCCGTGCCCCATGGAACCTAAGAACGTATTGCTGGAGATGCGGGATTACCTGACGGAGTTGGGAGCGGAAACGCTGAACTGGTGCATGCAGTGCGGACTGTGTACCAATTTGTGTCCCTGGAGGCTGGTTTCCGGAGAGACGAGCGAACAGTTCAACATCCGCCACATGCAGCGGCTCGGGCAGATGGGCATCGAGGGTTTCGAGGACGAGAAGATACTGTTCGCCTGTTCCACTTGCGGCATGTGCCAGACGAATTGCCCGCGCGGCGTCAAGATCGTCGACAACGTTCGAACCATGCGCACGAGCATCGTCGGCGCCGGGATGCCGCCGGCCTATCTGCGACCCGTTCTGGGCAGCGCCTTCGCCAACGGCAATCCCTGGTCGGGGCCCAGGGAGAAGCGCATGGACTGGACGAGCGGGCTCGATGTGCCCGCCTTCGACGGGGGCAAGGAATATTTTCTTTTCGTCTGCTGCCATTCCTGTTATGACCCGCGGGGGACCCGGATCGCCAGGAGCGTTGCGAAGCTGCTCAAGCACGCGGGGGTGAGTTTCGGAGTGATTGGAACTGAAGAAAGCTGCTGCGGGGAAAGCATGCGCAAAATCGGTGACGAGGAGCTCTTCGCGAAACTCGCTCAGAACAACATCGAGCTGTTCAGCAGCCGTGGAGTCCGAAAAATCGTCACAACATCCCCCCATTGCCTGTGGACTTTCAAGAATGAATACCCCGAACTGGGCGGGGAGTGGGAAGTCGTGCACTACACGGAGCTTCTTCAGCAGCTGCATGCAGACGGGAAGCTTTCCTTGACCGCCGGATTGGAAAAGAAGGTCGCCTTCCACGATCCGTGCTACCTTGGCCGTCACAGCGGGATTTACGAAGCGCCTCGGCAGCTTGCGGCCGCCATTCCGGGAGTGGAGATGAAAGAGCTGGAACGTTGCCGGGATTCCAGCCTGTGCTGCGCCGGGGGCGGCGGCCGGATATGGGCCGAAGTCCCGGTGGGCGAGCGATTCGGGGAGTTGAGGATCAAGGACGCCGTACGGGCCGGCGCCGAAGTTCTGACAACGTCGTGCCCCTATTGCGTCAACATGATGACCGATGCCTGCAACAGCCTGGGGAATCAGGACGTGCTGCAGATCATCGAGCTGTCCGAGTTGCTGGTCAAGGCCGTTCCCTGCGACGACTGAGCCGGCGCCAACCGGCGGAGTCCCCTCCGCCGGGCATCACGACGAACAAGGAGAATGGAATCGATGCCAGTGACATTCGAAACGCTCAAAACCAATCAGCAGGACTACCTTCTGGCCTACCGGGAAGCAGGCGAACTGGTCATGGAACCTTACTGCCATTGCGGTAACGCGCTGGAAGAAGACTATCACTGCAACCGGTGCGCCCGCTCATGCGACTGCACCTTCATCGCCTGCAGGGGGCCCGACGCCCTGGCTGTGGTCGAGAAGCTGATTCACAGCAATCCCAATTTCAGAAACTACCAGGCCGCACTGCTTGACGCCTGATTGCCGAGGTCGCACATGGTTCAGACTGACCCGACACCGGATCAACCGGTGCTCAAGGACGACAGTCCCTTTCGTTTCGTCTGCAGGGACACGCTCCCGTGCTTCACTCAATGCTGCCGCGATGTGAACATCTACCTTACCCCCTACGACATCCTGCGGCTTCGTCGCGCTCTGCGGATCGGATCGACGGAATTCCTGGAAAAACATACACGCCACTTTCTCGCGCGCACCGTGAACATTCCCGTGGTCCAACTCCGTATGGATGAGGACACCCTGCGGTGCATGTTCGTCTCCGACGCCGGCTGCACCGTATACGAGAACCGGCCGTGGGCCTGCCGCATGTTCCCTCTCGATCTGGCTTCCCGTGAAGGCGAATATCAGCTCATTGCCGGAAAAGACCGGTGCCTGGGCCTGCTGGAATCGTCCTCTTCCAGCGTGGGCGAGTGGCTCGAAGGCCAGGGCGTCGCACCGTACGTCGAAATGGAGCGGATGTTTCAAACGATCGTTCCTTCGAGCTTCAAGAGGGGCGCCCCCATGGACGCCGGCCTCGGAAGAATCATGTTTCTTGCCTACGATCTGGACCGCTTCGCCGAAATCATCAGGGACGAGCGATTCAAGAAGTTTTATGCCGTGGACGAAGACACGCTTCGCCGCGCCCTCTCGGATGATGAGGAGCTTTTGAGACTTGTCTTCCGCTATATCCGCAGCCAACTGGAAGAACTCTACCCGGTGACCTGACGCGAGCACGCGGGACCGGGAATGACGAGGGCGGAGCCGGCCGCATCCCGCCGGCCGGGGTTCGGAATCACCACCCGGAGGAGAATCATGTCAGCCATTGAAACGACCGCGCCCGAACCCATCCGGGGATTGCTCGAACCCCTGAGGGACGGGGAATTCAAATTCGCATGCCACCCCGGCGTCCCGTGTTTCACGGAGTGCTGCCGAGACCTGAAACTTCTGCTGACCCCTTACGATATCGTGCAGCTGAAGAATCACCTGGGCATGGATGCCCGCAGCTTCCTGGACCGTTACACCGAAACCGTCTTCGACGAACAACGCCGACTCCCGATGATCCACCTGAAGATGCAGGAAAACGAACGCAAGAGCTGCCCGTTCGTCTCGCCTGCCGGCTGCACGGTCTACTCCGGACGTCCCTCGGCATGCCGCATTTACCCCCTTGCCAGGGCTTCACGGGTGCACCGCGCTCACGGCACCGTGATCGAAGACTACTTCGTCTTGCATGAGAGCCACTGTGCGGGTTTTGAGGAGGATCGGGTCTGGAATGTTCGGGAATGGCTTGGAGACCAGGGGCTGATCGCCTGCAACGCAATGAACAACCAATGGATGGAAATCGTCACGCATCCGCGGCTGCTCCGGGGGAATCCCCTGTCGGCGAAGCAGCAGCGGATGTTCTTCCTGGCCGGTTACAACATGGACCAGTTCCGGGATTTTGTGCTGAAGAGCCGTTTTCTGAGCATTTTCGAATTGACTCCAGAGGAGATCGAGGGGCTGACCGAGAGCGACGAACGTCTGCTCTCCGTTGCATTCCGATGGCTCAAATTCGCCCTTCTGAACGAACCGGAATTGAAGATGCGGGATGCATCGGCCGCCCCTTCATCGGGGGTCGGACCCGGTTGATCGCAAACGGCGGGAGGGATCGCCCGAAGGACGATCCCTCCTTTTTTTAGTGCCGTCACCGGACGCATCGACATTCGGGAGCCGCGCGGTGCTGAGTTGTCGGGAGTGGCCGGGCCCAAGACTAACAAGCGCTTGGCGACCGCCGCGAACTTTCGCACACCAACGAGCAGGGACGGCGCCCTGCCCTGTGAATCGCTTCCAGTTCGCGCCTTGATCTCAGTCGGCGATGATTTCGGATTTCCCCGCATCCGGGGACCAGACCGGGAGAGGCCCCGTGGCCCCGGTTTCCGGATCCAGACGGTGCCGGTACGAGCAGGACACCTCCGTGGTATCCTTCATGTGCTGCCAGCCCCGGATGTAGTAGGAACACTCGTCATTGAAGCAAACATAGAAATACTCCGCGCTCCAGGTGGACATCGGAGGGGTTCTCCACTTGCTCATTTTGCAGCCGCAGTGAGGGCATATCGTCTTGTCTTCAGTCATTTCATGTCTCCTTACAGGTCATTGATGTCGTGTATCCATACCGGATTGCGGCTCGGCGCTCGGCGTCCATGCCCGCGGCGCGCCCTCCGGGAAAGCTCCCCCTCCACAAAGGTTCGTTCCCGATGAGCGGCCTGGAGGAGGCGTGCGCGCCCGTAGTCCCCTTGCCCACGGGACCGGGCGCAATCACTTGTAAGGAAACGTAACCAGTCGGCTCCGAGAAGGCAAGAGAGCTCACCGAAGAGAACCGGCGCAGCCGCGGGCTTCTGCCCACGCCGTTTTGCGGCGGCCACACCGAGAGTACGCAGGCACATGAGGTTTTCTCTGGAAATCATCGAAAAAAGCGGGAACGGACCGACCCCGACGGCGTGAAGGCAGGCTCACGATCAGGCGCGACTCCGAGCTTCAAACTGGGAAGTACTGCAATCCCGGTTTTATCGCCCGCGGGTTCCTAAACGGAACAGATCTCCATGGGAACGGGATAATCCTCGGGCCGGAATTGCCGGTTCCTCAGAAATATCTCCGCGAACTGCTTCATCGTGTCTTTCATGATCCGTTCGTAATCGGGAACGCTCTTGTCGAACACCTCGCCGATTTTTTCGTACGTGAGCTTGCTCAGGTCTTCGGCGGCGTCAAGGTACTCCTTGCGCAGCTCTTCGGGAAGAGCGGCGATCATGTTCTGTCCGAGCATGCATTCGAACAGGCGATACATGTCGTTGAGCAGTTTTTTCAACGCCTCGCCTTCCACTTTCTCGCCCTTCCTTTCCACCAGCACCTTGCAGAAATTCAGGATGTACGGATTTCGAATCGGCTGCGACGGACCTGCCTGCCGGGGTTCGGTCACCTCTGGCTCTTTTTGAGACATAGTTCAGTCCTGTGTTGAAGATTCTTGGTTGAAAAGGCCGGATGCTCGATTTCAGGGCGGCCGGTTCGCCGTTGGCGTCCGTCGCGACCCGGTTGGGTTATAGCATCATGCGGGCGGCGTGGACAAGGTTTTACACCCTGCGGGAAAAAGATTGGCGTCCGCGGATGTGCTGCTTTTAGGAACCGAATGCTCCCGGAACCGGCGAAAGCCCATGAGCCATCGCCAGTACCGCGGATGCTTCCGGAGCCTGCGTTTTCCGCGCACGATCTTCGGCTCGCGATGGAAATCCTTCAGCACCTGCCGGTCGTAGTTGAGAAACATCCTGCCGCGGCCGAAATGCCCCGATCCCGCGGCGACAATCGGAGGCGGATCGGGCTGCGGCGAGAACGGGCCGATCTTTTTCACCGGCAATTGTGTGAATTCGAGGCAACCTGTGCTAATAGAATACTCTTGCCGAGGCCCCGGTGATGTCGCACGATGTGAAATCTTTATGGCCCATGGCGGGCGCGCGAGGGCGACAGGCGTCGCCGAGCCGGGATGCCCGCCTGCGAGGGAGTGGGGAATGAGCGGCTCAAACGGGAGGGGCACAGCGTAATCGTTTCCATAATGAGGCCGGCAAATCGGCAGCGCATGCCTTAGCCGTCTCGTCGCGGGCTTGCCCGCTCATGGCCTGTCTCGGCGGGTTGCGGGTTTTGTGCTCACAGGATATGGACGAGCTTCCAGGAGGAAATCCAAGATGCGCGAATTGGTAGCCGCGTGCCTTCAGCTCCAGGTCGTGCCGGGAAATGTGGACGCCAACCTGGCCAATGCCCGGCAGGGAATCGAAGAGCTCGCTTCGGGGGAATGCCGCCTGGTCGTTTTGCCGGAGATGTGGGCATGCGGGTTTCCGTACTCCAGGTTGAAGGCGGTCGCGTCGAGAACCCCTGAAGTCGTTGAAGAAATGAGGGGGTGGGCGCGCCGCCATGGAATGGTGCTCGTGGGGAGCCTCCCGGAAAGAGTCGGCGCCAGGGTCTACAACACCAGTTACGTCATCGACGCGAACGGAGAGATTGCCGGGACCTACCGGAAAGTCCACCTCTTTTCCCTGCATCACGAAGACCTCCACTTCGGCCGCGGCGAAACCTCCTTGGTGTGCTCGACCGAGGCGGGCGAATTGGGCGTCATGATTTGCTATGACCTGCGATTCCCGGAACTGGGGCGAAAACTCGCACTGGACGGCGCGCGGATCATATGCGTATCCTCGCACTGGCCCGACATCAGAATCGATCACTGGTCCCTGCTGCTGCGAGCCAGGGCGGTGGAGAATCAACTGTTCGTCATCGGCTGCAACGGCTGCGGCACCGAGAAGAAGATGCGATACGGCGGGGCCTCCGCCATCATATCCCCCATGGGAAAGGTGTTGATCGAAGCCGGCACCGGCCCGGAATCGATTGCCGCGGCATTGGACATGGAGGAGGTCGACAGGTTTCGAAAGCTCATCACCTGTTTCCCGGACCGTGTGCCGGCCGTCTACGAATAGGGACGGCGAGCCGGCGCCGAATCGATTATTTTCCGGTGGCACTTCGAATATTTGCGAGTTATGCTTAATCCCCCGGACACGCCGGCTTGCCGGAATCGATCGGCCGCAGGCGAAACGCTCGGGGAACGCGGGGTTCGGGGCTTCAGCCCGGGCTGGGAAGGAAAGCGACAGAGGACGGGAGAACGATGGCATCGGTGCAGAAGAGCTACCAGGAGATCAACGAGAAGATTCGCCAGGGAAAGGCCGTCGTCGTTACGGCCGAGGAAATGGTGGGCATCGTCAGGAAGAAGGGCGCGGTACGCGCTGCCAGGCAGGTGGACGTCGTCACCACCGGGACTTTCGCGCCCATGTGCTCCTCGGGGGCTTTCATCAACTTCGGCCACACGCAGCCTCCCATCAAGGCGAGCAAGGTCTGGCTCAACGACGTGCCCGCTTACGGGGGGCTCGCGGCCGTCGACGTCTATCTTGGCGCCACGGAACCCACCTTCGACGATCCCCTGAACAAGGTTCGCCCCGGAGCCTTCGAATACGGGGGCGGCCATGTCATTCACGACCTGGTGGCCGGGAAGCCGGTCCGGCTCCGCGCCGAAGCCTACGGAACGGATTGCTATCCCAATCGCCAGGTGGATATGACGGTCACTCTTGCCGATCTCAAGTACGCCTTGCTCTGCAATCCCCGCAACGCGTACCAGAACTACAACTGCGCCGTGAACCTCTCGGACAGGACCATATTCACCTACATGGGGACCCTCAAACCCCGGATGGGCAACGCGAATTATTCCACTTCCGGGCAATTGAGCCCGCTTCTCAACGATCCTTACTACAGGACCCTCGGGCTGGGCACCCGCATCTTCCTCGGAGGCGCCCAGGGGTACATCGTGTGGCCCGGCTCCCAGCACAATCCGGATGTACCGCGCGGCCCCAACGGCGTCCCGCGCTCCCCGGCCGGAACCCTGATGGTCCTGGGAGACCTCAAGCAAATGTTGCCGCGCTGGCTCCTGGGCGTCAGCCTCCAGGGGTACGGGTGTTCGCTTTCCGTCGGGCTGGGCATACCAATACCCATTCTCGACGAAGAAATGGCGTTCTACGCCGGCGTGTCCGACGAAGACATCGTGACGCAGGTGAAGGACTACAGCTTCACGCGTTCGGAACCCCTCGGAGAGGTCAACTACGCACAGCTCAAAAGCGGGACGATCAGGATCGAAGGCCACGAGGTGCCGACGGTGCCGCTCTCGAGCTATGTCCGGGCCAAGGAGATCGCGACGATCCTCAAGGAATGGATCCGTGAGGGAAGCTTCCTTCTGGGAGAGCCGCAGCACTTTCTCCCGACCGTGCCGCGTCCCGGGAGCGTGATGCGGCCGGAGGAGGCGGGACGACCGGCAGACCCGTCGGCGTGATGATGCCATGATCGACCTCGTCTCCGCCCTGCCCGCGCTTGAAGCCAAGATACGGCGTTTGAGCGCCCTGCTGGCCCCTCGCGACCGGATCGGCATCGCCTTTTCGGGAGGGGTGGACAGCAGCCTGCTCGCGTGGTTCGCTCATGCGTGGCTGAAGAAGGAGGTATTCGTCTTTTTCGCGGAATCGGGCTTCGTGAGCGGCAGCGATCGTCGAAACGCGGTTCGGGTGGCCGAGGAGATCGGCCTCCCGCTGGAGATCGTCCCCGTGGACGTTTTTTCCATCGAAGCTCTGCGCGACAACCCTCCCCGACGCTGCTACTTCTGTAAGAAAGAAATGCTGAGCAGAATTCGGGTGAAGGCCGTCGAATCGGGTTGCGAGATTCTGCTCGACGGCTCTCATGCCGGAGACGCCCTGGGCTACCGGCCCGGGAAACAGGCGCTGGAGGAGTTGGGCATCGTGAGCCCCTTGGCCGTGGCCGGGCTGGATAAGGACGCAATCCGAAGGATCAGCCGGGTCGCCCGGCTTTCCACCTGGGACAGGCCGACCCAGTCCTGCCTCGCCACTCGAATCCCCTACGGGGTCCGGCTGACGGTCGAGCTGCTCTCGGCGGTCGACCGGGGCGAGGACTTCCTCCGGACCCTGGGCTGCGCGCAGGTGAGAGTCCGCGTTCACGGCGAGCTTGCCCGCATCGAAGTCGATCCCCCCTCGCTGCACGTCATCATGCGCGATGGAAACCGAACCGAAGCCATCCGGGTTTTCAAGGCCCTGGGATTCAAATTCGTCACCGTCGATCTCGCCGGTTTCCGCAGCGGAAGCTGGGACGAGGATCTTCACTGAATAGAGCTCCAATGACATCACGGAAAGCAAAAGGAATCGGACTCATCTCCGGCGGCCTGGACAGCATGCTGGCTGCACGCGTCCTCAAGGACCAGGAACTCGAGCTCATCGGCATCATTTTCAAGACACCCTTCTTCGGTCCCGGGCCGGGAATCGACGTGGGACGAACGGCGGGGATCCCGGTGCGCGTCATCGATTTCACCGACCGGCATCTCGAAATGCTGAAAAATCCCGTGTACGGCTACGGCAGCCAGATGAATCCCTGCATCGACTGCCATGCCCTGATGCTTCGCGAGGCCGGCCGCATCATGGAACGGGAGGGAGCGGATTTCCTGTTCACCGGGGAGGTGCTGGGGCAGCGTCCCATGAGCCAGCGGCGCGACTCCCTGCGCAGCGTGGAAAAGCTCTGCGGCTATCCCGGCCGAGTCCTGCGCCCTCTGAGCGCCAGGCTGCTGCCGCCCACTGTGGTCGAAATCGAGGGGTTGGTGGACCGCGAACGGCTGCTCGACATTCACGGCCGGTCCCGAAAGCGCCAGGAGGCACTGGCCCGGCATTACGGCATCACGGATTATCCCCAGCCGGGCGGCGGCTGCATGCTCACCAAGGAAGGTTTCGCCCGGAGGCTCAAGGAGCTGTTCGCCCGATACCCGCAAGCGGGATCGCGCGAGGTGGAGCTGTTGAAATGGGGCAGGCATTTCGTACTGCCCGGAGGAAGCATATGCATCATAGGTCGCAATGAAGCGGACAATTCGCGGCTGGCACAGTTCGCAGGCCCGGAAGACATCGTCCTGCGGGTCGCCGACTACCCGAGCCCGACCGGTGTGGTCATCGCTTCACCTGCCGCGGATCGGGACCTGCAGCTCGCCGCGGCCATCGTGACCGCCTACAGCGACTGCCCGCGCGACGTCCTCGTGAAGGTGTCCTGGAAGCGGGGGGAAACTTCGGGCACCCTGAGCGGGCCGCCCTCCGACCGCCTTGAATACAGGAGCCTCCTCATCTGAGGCGCGAACTCGCCCGCGTTTTTTCGGAGCGGGATGGCTCCGGCGGGACACCCGGACGGATCACCCCAGCTCGGGGTGTGCCGCGGCGTGATCGCAATGGGGACGCAGCGGGCATACGCCGGTTTTGGGCTTTCTCGCCTGGCAGATTTCCCGCCCGAGCCGGATCAACTGGTGGCAGAACTTGATCCATTTCTCGCGGGGGATGATTTCCATCAGGTCCCGTTCGATCTTCTCCGGGTCCTTTTCGGAAGTCAGGCCGAGGCGTTCGCTCACCCGCCCCACGTGCGTGTCCACGACGATTCCTGGAATCCCGAAGGCGTTTCCCAGGATGACATTGGCGGTCTTGCGCCCGATGCCGGGAAGCTTCACGAGGATGTCGAGGTCCGGCGGGATCTCCCCTCCATGTTCCACGGCGAGGACCCGGCAGGCCTCCTTGATGTTCCTGGCCTTGTTCCGGTAGAACCCCGTGGATTTGACGTCGGTTTCGAGCTGCTCCAGGGGCGCGTCGGCGTATGCCTTGGCGGTGGGATACCGGCGAAACAGCGCGGGGGTAACGAAATTCACCCGTTCATCGGTGCACTGGGCGGACAGCACGGTGGCAACGAGCAACTCCAGGGGATTGCGGAAGTCGAGCGAACACGCGGCATCCGGGTAGGTGCGATCCAGGATTTCGATGATCGCCCGGACTTTTTCAGCGGACGGACGCCTTCGTTTTGACGGGGTCTTTTGTTGGTTCCTTGGCATGGGTGCTCGCTGTCCTGTTTGCGGTCCGTGGAAGTCTGTGCCCGAATGCTGCAAAATGAGGCATGGAGGCTTATATGTCAAAGTTCTATTTGGATTTCAAGAAAAAACGATTTATATAATAAGCCTGTTCCCAGACTGGAGCTCGGGGCCGATTGTGTCGGGGGCCGGCCATTGCACGGTTGGCGGCGACGGAGCTGCCGGTTGCGAGGTTTCCATATGGCGTGACGAAGACTGAGAGACCGATGATGAAGATCAATGAAATGATGATGAAAGACCTTTTGCGCTCGGCATCCTACAAGCACAGACCGGAAAAACGCCCGGTGCAGACTCACATCATCGTTTGTCCTTTTTGTGAGAACGGCCACCCCGTGCCCACGGATTTCGATTCCATTCACCGGTGCAACTGCGGGGCATGCTACAAGGTGTGCGGCAACCATTCACTGGAAAACAGCGTCGGGGATATCGCCGACGAGCTGTGGAGCGCGGAGGAGCTCGATTTCGTGCGGTCCATACCGGTGGATTTCTGCAACATCGTCATTGAAAAGGACTTCGACCGGCTGCTGGACCTGAAGCACACCTCCGATTTCAACGGTATCGAGCGGTTCTGCAAGTATGACGTCAACCTTCATCTCAGCCTCGTCTGGGTGAAGCGGCTCTTTTGACATGGTTTGGCCGGTGCGCGCGGATCCGCGCCCGGTTGATGTGCGGTGGTCCGGCCCGGTGATCGGAACCGTGCGGCACGGGCGGTTCACGATGCCGTCGGCGGTCCGGCCGGATCGGGGAGAATCGACTCTCGGGCACGCTCGAAAGTGCGGGAGCACGACTTCTCTTTTGCCGTTTGTCGGGGATTGATCCGGCGATCGACTCGTGAACCCGGCATGTCATGATCCATCAGAAGGGTGCCGAAAGGTGCCCTTTTGTTTTCTCTTTTTCCCCGAAACGCGGAAGGCAGGTGCATCATGGTGGAAAATGGGTCCCGTGTCGTCATGGAAGCCCGCGACATCCGGAGCGCTCTGGAAAGACTCGCCCGGGAGATCGTCGAACAACCCGTGGACCCGAACGGCCTGGCGCTGGTCGGCATCCACACGGGCGGCGTGTTCCTGGCCAAACGGCTGGAAACGCTCATCTCGAAGAAACTCAAGCACTCCATACCGGTGGGGACGCTCGACATCACGCTCTACCGCGACGATTGGACCCGCCTTCACACCCAGCCGGTGGTTCGGGCGACGAATCTCCCCTTTCCCATGGACGACCGGGACGTCGTGCTCGTCGATGACGTCCTGTACACGGGACGCACCATTCGAGCCGCCCTCGACGCCCTCATCGATTACGGCCGCCCACGGCGCGTGCAGGTCGCAGCGCTGGTGGACCGCGGGCACCGGGAGCTGCCCATCTGCGGGCAGTTCATCGGCATTGAGCTCAAGACCCGGTCGGACGAACAGGTCAACGTGCTCCTGAAGGAAAAGGACGGCGTCGACCGCGTGGTGATCGAACAGGCGGCGCAAGCTCGCAAGGCTTAAGAGCTGCCGGGCCAATGGGTGAGGACCTGCCGGCGATAAAATCCCTTATAAGATATGCAGGGCCGCATCAACCGGTCGGATTCCCATAACCCGGGAGGTCCGCTCCGACGGCCGTTGTTCCCCCCTTCCCCCGCCACCGATCCGGGACCGGCCGCTGTCACGGCCGTGCCTTCACACGCCGCCGGGCATTGCCCGCGCCGCGGCGGTGCGGCACGCCGGGCGCCACGGGGCCGCGCGCGGCATGAGATTTTGATTGCCAACAATCGGCGACTCGTGTTAAAGACCTACACACTGTGAGCGGGAGTAGCTCAGCTGGCTAGAGCATCAGCCTTCCAAGCTGAGGGTCGCGGGTTCGAAGCCCGTCTCCCGCTCCAGGTTTCCACCCTCCTCACAAAATCCTGGTTGCGGCTCATGGTTGCGGTTTTGAGAAAACATCTCCCATGGTCCCCCTGAAGGCCGCCCGCCCAAAGAAGCATGAACCAAACCTCGTAAATAATCGTGACATTTGCCGTATGTTCAAGAAACCAGAGAAACCAGAGTCCAGTTACCAAGCTAACAGCGAATTGTGGCCACTAAGGTGATTTTTGTTGTTGAAACACATATAACAGATAATCCAGATAAGGATCACGAGCAAGCAGGCATTTCTATATATAATACAGATGATAACTATTTGCGATTGACTATCGAGTATATTGCTGGGGACGGGCCTGCGCTAGCATTAAGTATAGAATACAATGGCAAATTCGATAATGATCGATTTATTGTAATATAAACAGTCGATACCAAAATACACATTCAAAATAAAAATGGACTTTACACTATTTCATACTATGATCAGAATTCACAGCATTGGAAAGTCATCGGAGGGGTGTTAAGTCCTTCATTCGCAACAGGTGCAAATAAAACTGGGATTATGGCAGTTGCATCTCCGCCATCCACTAGATTTGCATTCAACTACTTTAAACTTTAAAATATTTGGATATTAAACAAAGGCAATGGGGTCAGGTCTTGTATTATGATATCTTAACTTATCGTTTTTGGAAATCAGCTATCGCACGTGAATTCCATGTGTCCCGTACCTGATTGATGGACTTCGTGAAAAAACGCAAGATGCAGCAGCCGCCTGCAGCTTGGCTTCTTTCTGGTAGATCCGCTTAGGAAATGATGCTGTTATGTCACACGAGGTCATTAAAAGTCCAAGCTACTTGTATACATCACCTCTGTAATCGATTTCGTACACAAGAAGGACATCATCCTCTCTGTCGATGCGGAAGATGATCCTCATTCTTCCCGATCTCATCCGCAAAAAGCCTTTCCATGCACCCTCAAGCCTTTTGACATCAAGTTCTTTGAAGGGGATGATACCTTGCGCTTCGATGGTATTGACAAGGAATTTGAGCTTGAGCCGTATTCTTTCTTTGTCTTTTTCATCGAGCTTCTCGAGAAACTTGACCGCCCTGCTATGGAATCTGACCTTCATCCCTTCACCCAATCGGTCATATCGGTGAAGTCATTCTCTGCGTAATCCGCCGGAGAACCGAATTTGGTGTGGATCGCAGCCAGTTCCTTCTTAGGGACATGGGGAATCATGATCTCGCACAAGCCCAGCCGCTCTTCCCTGAATACCTCTCTGATACTTTCTTTGATCAGTTTTTTCAAATCTTCGTGACCCTGCTGCATTTTTCCGTCCTTGCTTTCTAAAACGAGAAGCCTTCCGATTTTCTCCTTCCAAAGCACTATTTCTTATCTTACACCGATTTTGGCTCACTTCCATCCCATTTCTGGTCGATCCATGAGGCCAGACGGAATGTCATGAAATAGTCCAGCTGAGAAATGGTTTCTTTTGTCCTCAGATTTCTGCGAATCGCCTCCATCGTGTCCTCGTTCTCCCTTGCTTTCACCGCAAAGGGTACTCGGATATGTCGGCCAAATGTAATGCAACATAATGTTACATCGAAAACGGCACTGCGGCATTATAGCAGCAGTTATCTCCCATTGATCACTTTCGCTAAACTTTCCCCAAACGAGGCGAATCTGCCCGACTTTCGCCGAATTTTGACGGACTCAAACCAGACAGAAAGTGGGACTATGTCGCTGTAACTGTTGGTTTTTACAATTTGTTTCGAAGGAACCGGAAAACTCGGTTTCGGCTTCGAAGCCCGTCTCCCGCTCCAGGTTTTTCTTGAGCCGGATCCTTGATGGAAGTCTATTTTCAAACCCGCCCGCACAATACTCAAGCCCCTTCCCCAACATTCTCACTGGAAAACGGGCATGAAATCATGGTCTCCGAACCCCCGCTTGTGCATCACACCCCCGACGGCACACGCGCCGGCATATCCGGGAAGGCAGGCTTTTTCAGGTGTAAACCAACCATTTCATACGCTGCACTGAAGATCACTCGAGATATTCCCCCAACACTTCTGTCAGGAACTCCCGGAAATCGATAGAAGTGCCAGGATAATCGCCTTCCCCCAATCATCTCCGGATTCTCACGAGAAAAGCTTCAATAAGAGAATAACCGAGTCGAGAGTGTAAGTTTTACCCCTTTGCTTCATCCCGAAAAGAAGAAGTCAGACCATTGAATTGGCTTTCTCACAGCAAATCAAAAAGGAAGAACTCAGGCCTCCCCCTTTTCACTCAACCGGGCAGCACTGGGGCCGACTCCTCCGCGAAAGGGGCCTTCATGATACTAATGGAAGCGATACAAAACAGTCCGCTTCGGAATCCACAATATCTTTTCTGAGGCTCCTTCGCAATTGCTCCATAACAGCTTCAGCCACCTTCCCTTCGACGGCGTATGTCAAGCGGATCAATCTGTCTGCCGATTTGGATGGTTTTTCGTGCCCATTTTCCCACCTGGACACCGTGACCCGATCTACTCCGAGTAACTGAGAGAACTCTTTGATTTTCATTCCAAGGTTCTTTCGAAAAAATCGTATTTCGGCCCCTGACAGGCTGGCGGGCTTTAGCAAAATGCTTTCGGCGATTGATTTCATGAGTTCCATGGAGCGGGGGATTGAGACAATCTCCTCTCCGCAAGCGTTACATCGCCAGATGTCCGCATTGCTCAAGTGGATGTTCTCCAGTCCGCTCTCAAGGAAATGGTGATGCCCCCTCTTGAAAATGATCTCGGTGCTTCCGCAAGTGGGACATGTTTCATAACGACTCAAGGTCGGCTCCCTCAAAGATGGTTACGACCAGAACAGAACAAAGACTCAGGATGACCGTGACGGCGACGGCAGAGTCTCCATCGATGGTTGTACCCTGCACCCTGTACTTGAACTGGTCATGTTTTTCATCACATTCAGGTTGTTCTGTGATCTCTCCGTTGACCAGCACTGAGAGGAGATCCTGAAAATAAAAATTCCTCTCGATCATCCTCCTTCGGCAGTGCCAAGTGGTCTGTACATCACCGAATCTGGCGATTTCCCGAATACGAGTAATCGCCTCCGAAGAACTGAGCGGCTCACTCAAAAAATAATCTCCGAGAGGGTCAACAGTCAAGAAAAAACGTAACACTATGTTACTAAATCTTGTCTACTGTGCACTATACCACCGGTCAAGCCTCTTGACCACTTTCCCCGATCGTTCCCCGGACTTTCTTACAAGGAGGAGAATTCGTCCGACTTTCGCCGAACTTTGACAGACCCGAACCTGCCGGGAAGAAAGACTATCTTTCAGATCGTCATCCGAATGCGTGAGGAATCATCCGTGCGGCCGGGTGAGTCGGGAAGCCCGCAACCGCCCGAACTACGCGCATTTCCATATTCGTTGCATTTTCGACTGCAAAAATCATATGATTGTGCCCGGAAGAGAGTCTCCCCTACGGTGTTTCCTGAAGGTGCGCCCACGGCGCATTCCCTTTCGGGGGAAGACGGATGTTGTTGAGATTTCCGGGGCATCGCCGTTTCCAAGGAAAGTGAGCATGAGACGCAATGCTGTTTCTTCGTTGCTGAAAGCCTCGATAACCGTCATAGGGTTTCTTTCACTCCTGTCGTGCACCGCCCACTATGCCGTGAATCCGAGACTGGATTTCAAGGTGCGGGAGAACCCCTTCCGCGACAAGCTGGAATCCCCGACGAAATCCGACGAGTTGTTCCTCATCCTCGCGTTTTCCGGTGGGGGGACTCGCGCGGCATCCCTCTCCTACGGCGTTCTCGAGGCTCTCGAACGGATTGAAATTCCCCTGCAGGGAGAAGATCGAAGCCCGCGTGAGGCGCCGGCAAGGCATACGCTGCTCGACGAAGTGGACCTGATCACCGGGGTTTCGGGTGGGAGCTTTACCGCCGCTTATTTTGGATTGCACGGCAGGAACGCCTTCAGGGATTTCAGGGAAACTGTCCTTTTGCAGAATCTCCAGTCCGGGCTCATCGGGGGGCTGTTCAACCCCGTGAACTGGGTCCGGCTATGGTCTCCTCACTTCGGAAGAAGCGACATGGCACAGGAATATTACGACAGGAAAATCTTTCACGGCGCCACTCTGGGCGACCTGGCAAGCGGCAAGGGCCCCGCCGTCATTATCCTGGCCACCGATGCCAACGACGGCATCGTGTTCCCTTTCATTCCAAGCCAGTTCGCCCTTATCTGCTCGGATTTCGAAAAATTCCCCATGGCCCGGGCCGTGGCCGCGTCGGCGGCTTTCCCCGGCCCGCTGACGCCGATCGTCCTCAAGAACTACGCCGGGCAGTGCCACACCAGGGTCCCCGCATGGGTAACCAATGCCCTCGCGAAGCCCGACCCCGCAAGCCGCACCTATCAGAAAGCCGTCATGACGAAAACTTATCTCGAACGGGATACGAAACCGTACATTCACCTGATCGACGGAGGCGTTTCGGACAATCTCGGCATTCGAGGCATCATAGAAACCATCGCGGCCCATGGCGGCATCCGGGATGTCATCAAGGATGAAAGGCTTGCAAGAACACGTCGGGTGGTCTTCATTATCGTCGATGCCCAGGCACAGGAAAGACCCCGCTGGAGACTCTTTGACGAAATCCCCGGCCTTGCTGCGGTCCTCGGGGCCTCTTCGACCATCATGGTCAACAAGTACAATTATGAAACCATGGATTTGCTGCGACGTTACGCACAGGACTGGGCACACAAAGACGCGCCGTCCGACGACAAACCCATCGAAATCTACATTACCCACGTCACGTTCGCCTCGCTTCCCGACAAGGCGCAACGGGAATACTTTCAAGGAATCCCAACGGCCCTCACCCTTCCTGAAGACCAGGTGGAAAAGTTGCGGGAGGTGGCCGGCAAGCTCCTCTACTCGGAGGAATCCTTCAACAGGCTGGTAGCGGATCTGGGGGGAAAGGTGCCGGGTCCCTGACCGCAACCGTTGCGGTAACAGGGCCGCCGCCGGATTCCATCCGGGCAATCCGCTGCACGCCGGACATCCACGGAAATGAACCCTTCGGAGCCGGGATCAACGGTCGCATGATCCAAATCAGTATCTTCCAACATGTTCCCATGGATAAATCGTTGCCAATCTATAACTTTCATCTTTGAAGGGAACATTATAGGGATTGTATATTTTAAGCTCTCCACGGGGATTTACAAGAACTTCAATTCGGCCAAAAATAAAAGACAGCGTTATATCATCATCAGAAAAATGTAAATTGGATTCACTTTCAAGCTTTCCATGCGTGTGGTAATATCCGATCTTTGTGGCTTCATCCGGAATCGGGCTCAGCGCCGGGAAACACATATTGTTAATTCCACGAACCGGCATTGAATAACCATATGAGCCGTCTTTATCGACGAAAAGAACACCTCCATATTCCTGATTCGTCGCAATGGATACGGAATTGATCCGGCTTGCCATGTCAAACAATGCCTCATTAAGCGTTCCGAAGGCGTCGTTGCGGAAGCTCTCTGTAACATGCGAATCCGAGGGGATCGGTTCGTACCCGGGAAGTCGTTGCTGCGGCTCATCGATGCCTGACGGCAATAACAGGATCAGCACCCCAACCATAACCGCCAGCTTTTTCATGGTCGATCATCTCCTCAGTGTTTCGGGCGCGGGACCGGCGTCCTGCCGAGGGCATCGGACGTCCTTCGCCGGGCTCCCTTCAAAACGAGGGCAAGAAAACACGCCGCCCCCGAAGGAGCCTATCCGTAAGGAACCTTGCGGGAACCCGTTTCCCGGAAGAGACCTTTCGCGAACATCCATTATATACGCTTGTTCGGGAAATGCGACACCCGAAAGGCTAACGCCAACGATGCCGGCGACACAAAGCGGTCCCTTTGAGACCTGACTTGGAAACCGCCAGGATGGCTGCCGGACTGTTTCTTGAAAAGAGACTCGGGCAGATATCGCCTGTCCGTTCCATATCCATTCGCGTTGAAGATTACATAACATCGGTTCGCCAGGTTGTGGGCGGGCGTGTCATGCGATGTCCCCACGCCGGAGAAATCTCGCGCGGCAGTGCATCGGTCGGACACGGGAGGGTTTTTCGCTCTCCCGTCAATATTACGATCTTGATTGCAAATCGGTATGAAATGCAGTACGCGCGGCGGACTAATACGAAGTTGCGTTCAAGATGGATCTTTCAAGCACAAAAGAGCGGGGGAATGATTCCCCCGCGCCCCCCAAGTTTCGGCCACACGCGCAAGCGCGTGAGGCCGAGCGCTCGGCGCTGTCGGCGACTGGCCGAAGGCCGCCGCCGCAGCGCCACACGGAGCCGCGAAGCGGCGAGGGGGTGTGCGGGATACGTCCCCCACGCTTTTAGAGTATCATTTTGAACGCAAATCCGTATAAGAACTGTGAACCACGCTTGCGCCGAGATCCAGCAGACTGACGAGATGGGGTGCATATTCCCGTCCGCAGTCACGGCAAACCAGCTGCATCGTGCCTTCCATGAACAGATCGGGGCCCATGTGCGACGCCATGAAACCGCCGCACATGGCACAGAACTGTTCTCCGCCCAAAACATTTTCTTTTATGGCTATTTCCGGCATGGTCTCCTCCTTTTCTGTTCGATTACAGTGCCGTGAGCAGCCCTTGGAAAATCGGGCCAAGTGGAACGTGCAAAGCCGCACTAATTAATTGAAGAAAAAATAAGTAAAACAAAATCAATATTAGTGGAGCTTATTTGCCTCGTCACTCCATAATATAATGGATGTTTTCAGCAGTAATAATAACAGAATTCTTCAGTAAATATATACTGAACCTACAGATCTGTAAATGATTTTTGATGGATGACGTTGAAAAATCAGCTTTTGCTATGCTGACAGGGCGGCAAACAGCTGAAATGGTTGGAGGCTTGAGGTGTATATGATATGAATTATTGCTTCATCGGGCTGATGAGAAGCCGGGATTGCCGTTTTCGGAAGAAGCGACGCGAGGAGCTTTCATCGTATTTCGGCAACGGACTGTCGAGCGGAGTCGCCCCGGTCAGCCTGAAAAACGTGGGGGCACGCTTGCCCGTCAACATCTTCCCGCTCAAAGAACCATCACGGGACAAGCGTGCTCGATCACTCGCCGCGCAACGGCTGCCTTCCGCAAAGCCTGGATTCGCCGGGCAGGCTCCGCCGTTTTGCCTCAATGTCTAACGGAAGCGCCGGTTGACGAACCTCGAGGGATAATGACCTCTGTAGCCATAGTGAAAAGAACGGTATCCTCTCACTCCGCGGTAGTAAGGGTAACGACCGCCCCCCCACCGACCATGGGCTCCGTAACGATAAACCGGACGATAGCCGCCAACGACGACTCCCACATTGGCCCGAGGAACGCAAACCGCCGGTGGAGGGGGGCATATGGCCCGAGCCCGATACCGTTTTCGATACACTTTCCATTCAACATGACGGGACGCGTCCTCCGTCCCCACCGTCTGCTCAATCACCTGCTTCTGTTGGGCGCAGAGTGCCGAATAGACGCTTTCTCCCTTATCTCTCGCCGCCCGCATGCGGTTCACTCTTTTCGGTGAAAGCGGCATGTAATCAGACCCGGTCGTCCCCTCGATCCACACTTTGTTTTTGAGCGATTTATGATGCCTTTCGATCGTTATGCCCGGGCGCTTCTCCAGGATCGCCTGCGCCGCAAGGTCGGTGAGCGCATCCGGGCCGTGCAGCTTCACCATCGGCGAATCCGCCTGACGGCTGTACGTCACCTCCTGCTCCGCTTCGGATCGGTAATCCGTCTGGGCCAAGGGGGCGGACGCCAGGCCGAGAATCCCGCACGCGATGATGAGAAACAAAAACTTCCCCTTCTTCATACGACGCACCTCGCGTTTCCCGAAAATTCCCCGAAACGACGCATCCTTGACGGAACACGTCCATGCTCGCATCCGGATCTCCTCCGAGCATGGAAACGGGAACCCGCAAACTTGGAGGACTCTTCCTTCAGAAGATAAAGATGAATGGAAACGAAGAATTGTCTACACGGAACGCCTGATGTGATCCGAGGTCTCACCGCCGGTCCCGGCAACACCTCGGATGAACCGCCGCCCCCACGAACATCGATCCGATCTTCCTATTGGCAAAAGCCGCGCCGGAAAGACAATGGATCAGCATCCGATGATTCAAGCGAGACAAGGGACTTCATGGACGACCGTCGGCAGTGAGATATACAGTCGAATTGAAAAGCCTGCGGCATTCACCCCGAACCCGGGAAGGCCATGCCGGATTCGCGTGAAAGATTGGAGAACGCCGGATCGGCGGAAGGCGCGGCGGACGGTGAACAATTTTCCCCCTCGTGCGCGACCGGCGTAATTGCGGGGCGAAGTCTTGTGCCCTCCCGCCCGATGCGGCCTCCCGGAACCCAATCGTCCATGAAACCCGCCACACCCGCAGAGCATGCAAATCCAATCGCCCGGGAACCCGTTTTCAAGACAAGCCGCCATCAAGGGCATTGACCGATGATCCTGCCGCCCTGCAACCCGATTCCGTTGGTTTCCCGGCTCCTTTTCACGTGATGAAGAGATTCTTGGTGGCGAAGTTGGGGTCGCTGGTCACGTTGACGCCCAGGCGTCTGAGGCCCGCCTCGTCCCCGGGGGTGGGAATGTGCGTGATGTGCACCTCGCAGCCCTTGAGCTCCCCGAGCTTCTCCAACGCCAGTTGCGCGGCGGGGTTGGTCGTGGCGCTGATGCTCAACGCGATCAGGGCTTCCTGGAGGTCCAGGCTTACGGCCTTCTCGCCCAGGATTTCCTGTTTGAAGCGGCTGATGGAATCCGTAATGCTGGGAGGAAGCAGCTTGATCTTGGCAGGCACCTCGGCCAGGTGCTTTGCTGCGTGCAGGATCAGGCTCGAGGCCGCGTGCATGAGCGGCGAATTCGAGCCCGTGACGATGGTGCCGTCCCTGAGCTGGATGGCCGCCCCGCAGTAGATGCCGTTATGGCCCTTGCCTTCCTGGTTCTGGGCCTCGGTTGCGGCCTGGTGCGCAGCCGAGACGACCTTGCGGTAGCTGCGGTCGAGATTGAAATTTCTGACGAAAAGCTCCACTCGCTGAACGGTTTCCTTGTCGGCAAACCCCATGGCATATTCGCACTGGTAGCGGAAATAGCGCCGCAGAACCTCCTGCTTGGCGGCCTCCTGCACGGCGGCATCGTCCACAACGGCAAACCCGGCCCGGTTCACGCCCATGTCCGTCGGAGACTTGTAGAATGATTCCCCGCCGGTGATCTTCTCCAGGATTCGACGCAACACGGGAAAGACTTCCACGTCCCGGTTGTAGTTGACCGCGGTCTGCCCATAGGCCTCGAAGTGATAGGGATCGAGCAGGTTGAAGTCCCTGATGTCCGCCGTGGCGGCCTCATAAGCGATGTTCACGGGATGTTTCAGAGGCATGTTCCAGATGGGAAAAGTCTCGAACTTGGCATAGCCCGATTTTCTGCCGTGCCGGTAATCGTGGTACAATTGGGAGAGGCAGGTGGCCAGCTTGCCGCTGCCCGGCCCCGGACCGGTCACGATCACGAGGGGCTTCTCCGTCGCAATGCTCTCGTTGGCCCCGTACCCCTCGTCGCTGACGATCGTATCCACATCGGTGGGATAACCTTTGGTGAAGCGATGGCAATAAACCTTGATCCCTCGCCGTTCCAGCTTGTTCTTGAACAACATGGCCGCCGGCTGGCTGTCGAAACGGGTGATGACGACACCCAGCACGTCGATCCCCCACGGCTTGAGATCGTCGATCAGTTTCATCGCGTCGGTGTCGTAGGTGATGCCGAAATCCGCCCGGATCTTTTTCCTCTCGATGTCGCCGGCGTAGATGCACAGCAGAATATCGGCCTGGTCTTTCAATTGCTGCAGGAGCCGCATCTTGACGTTGGGATCGTATCCGGGCAAAACCCGGGCGGCGTGATAGTCGTAGAGCAGCTTGCCTCCGAATTCGAGATAGAGCTTACGGTCGAAACGCTCCACGCGGTCAAGAATGCATCTTGTCTGTTCCCGGATATAAAATTCATTGTCGAACGCAACCGGATGGATCATGCCTGCTCCGTTTCCTGCCATGCCCAAGGGACCGCCGCGTTTCCCCATACGCTTTCCCGCCCTCATTCCATGCTCCCGGCATCTCATGTGGTCCTTGCCGCGGCGCCATGCTCCCTTGTGGTTGCCAATCCGATTCCGGGCGGCGTCATCCGGTTCCGGGGGCAAGAATAAATGGGCGGCGCCCTGCGGCGGGGCGACCGTTGGGGTTCTCGAACCCGCTCTTCATTAGGCCGACCTCCGCGCCTTGACATAAGAGTCCACCCGCCGATGGAACGAGTCGGTTCCGACACCTTCTGGTTGACAGGCTCCGAGGAAGGGGGAAGAACCATTCCCTTATGAAGCTGAACGCTGGACGCTTGGCGTTTAGCACATCTGCAGACGATTGTCCACCACTCCACGCCCTCCGCCCGGCTGCCCTGCCGGATGCGCTGCTATTTTTCTTGCTGATCGGAAAATTTTGCGGTATTCATCCGCATCAGAGCGGTGTAATGGAACCACCACCTGCATTGTAAGATAACGATAAAATTAACATTTTGCGAAGAGAACAGGGGGATGTCCGTGCCGTTCGCCATCTACTCCGGGTGTGCTCCGTCATTGTGCGGGAGCCGTTTGTGGCGACGTTTCCTGCTCGCCGCTCTTTGCCTCATGGCATTCATTCCTTCCGGCTGCGAAAAGCATGAGTCGACTCGCTCCGACCAACGCCCGGTGGAGGTGACGGCGGTCACCGTGACCCCCCGGGACGTGCCGCTCGTTTACGAGTTTATCGCCCAGGTGCAAAGCTCCCAGCAGGTGAACATCCAGGCCCGTGTCAGCGGGTTCCTGGACAAGAGGGTTTACACTGAAGGATCGATGGTCAAGGAGGGACAGACCCTCTTTCTGATGGACCAGAAACCTTTCAAGGCACAGCTCGATCAGGCCCGGGCCGCGCTCGCCAAGCACGAGGCGGCCCTCGAAGTGGCGCGCCTGAACCTGGCCCGCGTTAAACCGCTGACTGCTTTGAACGCACTGTCCCAAAAGGATCTGGACGATGCGACCGGCCAGTTCCAGTCCGCCGCGGCAGCGGTGGAGGGGGCAAAAGCCCAGGTGGACCAGGCGAAGCTCAATCTTTCCTACACGGTGATCACTTCTCCCGTTACCGGTATCTCGAGCTATGCCCAGCAGGCCGACGGGACCTATCTTCATTCCTCCAACAGCCAGCTCACCACCGTGGCGGTCATCTCGCCGACTTACATCAACTTCAGCATTTCCGAAAACGATTGGCTGAAATATAGGGACCAGGTTGCCAAGGGAAACGTGGTCGAACCCGACGACAAGGTTTTTCTTGCCGAGGCGGTTCTTGCCGATGGCGCGGTATACCCGCACACCGGGAAGGTCACTTTCGCCGATCCTTCCTTCAATCCCCGGACGGGCACGTTCCTGATCCGTGCCACGGTGGACAACCCCGACGGCCGGTTGCGGCCGAACCAGTATGTGCGCGTGCGATTGAAAGGGGCGGTGCGGCGCAATGCCGTTCTTGTGCCCCAACGCGCGGTACAGCAGACTTCCAAGGGGCACACGGTCTGGGTTGTCGGCAAGGACGGCAAGGCGGAGGCCCGTCCCGTAACGGTCGGGCAGTGGCACGAGAACGACTGGTTCATCAACGAGGGATTGCATGGAGGCGATCAGGTGGTGGTCGACGGCGTCCTTCTCGTTCGTCCCGGCTCTTTGCTGAAAGTGTCGCCATTGTCCGACAAAACGAAGCCGGACGGCGGCGGCGCGGCTGCGAACGATCCCGAAAAGAGCGCAAGCCGGGAAGGGCCCGGGAAACGATAGCTCTCTTTCCCGGCCGCTCTCTCACAGGTATCGGCGCGGCAGGAGCCACCCCATGTTCTCCAGATTCTTCATCGAGCGGCCCATCTTTGCCACCGTCGTTTCATCGATCATCGTGATAGCCGGCCTGGTATCGATGAAGGCCCTGCCCGTCTCGCAGTATCCCACCATCACGCCGGTGCAGATCCAGGTGACGACCACCTATCCCGGAGCGGATTCGAAGACGGTGGGCGATTCCGTGGCGGCGCCGATCGAGGCTCAGATCAACGGCGTCGACAACATGCTCTACATGATCTCGACCAGCTCCAACACCGGCCAGCTGACGATCACCGTCTACTTTACTCTCGACACCGACCCCGACATCGCCCAGGTGCAGGTCCAGAACCGGGTGAACCTCGCCATGCCTCAACTGCCCGAGGCGGTGGCGCAATATGGCGTCGCGGTTCAGAAGAACTCCACCACATGGCTGATGCTCATCGGGGTGAGCAACAGGGACGGCCGTTACAGCCCGGATTACGTTGCCAATTACGCCAACGTCTACGTGCTCGACGCCATAAAACGGGTCAATGGAGCGGGCCAGAGCCAAGTTTATTACGACATGCCGGACCAGGCGATGCGCATCTGGATGAACCCGGACCGGATGGCCTCCCTCGGGATAACGACATCGGACATCCAGCAGGCGGTGGCCCAGCAAAACGCCCTCTACGGCGCCGGTCAGATCGGCCAGCAGCCCTCGGACGAATCCGTGGAGTTGACCTTCCCGGTCGTGACCCAGCCTCCCTTCATCCAGCCGCGGCAATATGAAGACATTATTTTGCGCGCCGGGCCGGACGGCAGCGCCCTTGTCCGCCTCAACGACGTCGCCCGCGTCGAAGTCGGCCGCAAACAGTATATCCAGGATACCCGCCTTGACGGGATACCGGCGACCATCATCGCCGTCTACCAGCAACCGGGGGCCAACGCCCTGGCTGTCTGCAAGGCAGTCCGCCAAACCCTGGACGAGCTCAAAAGAACGATGCCCAGCGGCATCGAGTGCACGATCGCCCTCGACACCACGGATTTTGTGCGCCTCTCCATCGAGGAGATCATTCACACCCTGATTGCGGCGGTGATCCTCGTGGTGCTGGTCGTTTACCTCTTTCTCCAGAGCTTTCGCGCCACCGTCATCTGTTCGGTCGCCATCTTCGTGGCGCTCATCGGCACATTCCCCGGCATGCTCGCCATGGGATTCTCGATCAACCTGCTGACCCTGTTCGGCCTTATCCTCGCTATCGGCATGGTGGTGGATGACGCCATCGTCGTGGTCGAAAACGTCGAACGCAACATGGTGAAGTATCACCTCGCGCCCCGGGAAGCCACGATCCGGTCCATGGAGCAGATCGGCACATCCCTTATCGCCGTGGTGCTGGTGATGGCATCGGTTTTCATCCCGGCCGCGTTTTTGCCCGGCACCACGGGGCAGCTCTACAAGCAGTTCGCCGTCACCATCGTCATTTCGGTGGCGCTTTCGGGGTTCGTGGCGCTCACCCTCACCCCGGCCATGTGCGGGATCCTGCTCAAGCACAGGCCCCCTCCGCAGCGCGGCCCCTTTGCCTGGTTCAACCGGCAATTCGACCGTTTCACCGCTGTTTTCGGCGATGCGGTGGTGTTCATGATCAGGCGGATGGGGGTGGCCTTCGTGCTGCTCGCCGTGTTCATCGGAGGGCTTGCCTACCTTTTCCGCACCATCCCGACGAGTTTTGTACCCAACGAAGACCAGGGCTATTTGTTCCCCGTGTTCGTTCTGCCCGACGCATCGAGTATCAACCGCACCTCCGCCGGAACCGAAATCCTGGACGAGCTGTTCGCCCGTAACCCCGCCGTGGAGCACAGGGTCGTTCTGAACGGCTTCAGCGTGCTCGACCTCCAGACCAAGAACAACGCGGCCACCCTTTTTATCATGCTCAAGGATTTCAAGGAGCGCTATGCTTCCAGGGAGCGCGCCGCCAAGGAGAGCGCCCGGGCGGTCTTTGAGGACGTCGCGGCCGGGGCGCGGAGCAGAATCGATACGGGGGTGCTCCTGCCGCTCTTCCCCGCGGCCATTCCCGGCATCGGAACGACCGACGGCTTCGAATTCTGGATCCAGGATACGGGGGCCGGAAACCCGGTGCGACTTTACGAGGTTACCCAGAAATTCATTTCCAGGGCGCGCGCGCGGCAGGAGCTCGCGGGCCTGAGCTCGACGTTCCGCGCCTCCTCCCAGCAGCTCCGCGCGGAAGTGGACCGGTCCAAATCCGTGCTCCTGGAGGTTCCGATCGAAGACGTTTACAGTGCGTTGCAGGCCCAGTTCGGATCGATCACGGTGAGCCAGTTCAACCAGTTCAGCCGCGTGTGGAACGTGATCCTGCAGTCCGACGCTCCTTTTCGGAGCGCCCCCCTGGACATCACCAGCCTGTACACGAGATCCAACGACAATCGAATGGTTCCGCTTTCCGCGCTGGTCAAAACCGAATACGTTACGGGCCCCGACCTGGTGCCCCACTTCAACGGCTTCCCCGCCGCGCAGATCACGGGCTGCGCCGCCGCGGGCCACAGCTCGGGAGATGCGATCGAAGCAATGGAGGAAACGGCGCGCGAGGTGCTCCCCGCGGAATACGATTTCGCATGGTCGGGCATGGCCTTCGAAGAGAAGAAAGCGGGGGCGACCTCGACGGCGGCGTTTGTCTTCAGTCTCATCATCGTCTTCCTCGTGCTCGCCGCTCAGTTCGAATCCTGGACACTTCCGGGATCGGTCATGACGGCGGTGCCCTTCGGAATCCTCGGCGCGTTCATTTTCAACTGGCTGCGGGGCCTGGAAAACGACGTCTATTTCCAGATCGGCCTCCTGGTGCTCATCGGGCTCGGGGCAAAAAACGCGGTCCTTCGCGTGACCTTCGCGGTCGAGCTGCGCGGGCAGGGATTGTCGATCATGGACGCAACCATCAAGGCGGGCGAGGAGCGGCTGCGACCGATCGTCATGACGTCGCTCGCCTTCATCCTGGGCGTGTTGCCGCTGGCCATCGCCACGGGAGCGGGCGCCAACGCCCGCCACTCCATCGGCACCGGCATCATGGGCGGCATGATCGGCGAAACCACCCTGGCCATGCTTTACGTGCCGCTCTTTTTCTATATCTTCGACCGGCTCGCTGAACGCTCGCAGGCAAGGAAAGAAAAGATTCCGCCCGACAAGCCGGGCGAGTATCCAGGCCCGGTCCTCGATCGGAACGATGTGTGACGCCCCGGTAAAGGGCAAAACCGGCTGGATTCGGGAGGCCACCACTTCATGTTCTCCAAATTCTTCATCGAACGGCCCATTTTCGCCACGGTCGTTTCGCTCATCATTGTGATAGCAGGCCTGGTATCGATGAAGGCCCTGCCCGTTTCGCAGTATCCCACCATCACGCCGGTGCAGATCCAGGTGACGACCACCTATCCCGGCGCGGACTCGAAGACGGTCGGGGACTCCGTGGCGGCTCCCATCGAGGAGCAGATCAACGGCGTCGACAACATGCTCTACATGACCTCGACCAGCTCCAACACCGGCCAGCTGACGATCACCGTTTACTTCAGCCTCGACACCGACCCGGATATCGCCCAGGTCCAGGTCCAGAACCGGGTGAACCTCGCTGCGCCGCAGCTGCCCGCGGCGGTGGTGCAGTACGGGGTTTCGGTGCAGAAGAAGTCGTCGAGCATGCTGATGATCATCGGAGTGACCAACAAGGACGGCCGCTTCAGCTCGGAATACGTTACCAATTACGCCAATGTTTATGTGCTCGATGCGGTCAAGCGGGTCAATGGAGCGGGCCAGGCGCAGATTTTCGGAGTGCCCGACCAGGCGATGCGCATTTGGATGAACCCGGACCGGATGGCCTCCCTCGGGATAACGACAACGGATATTCAAAACGCGGTGACTCGGCAGAACGCCCTGTTCGGTGCGGGCCAGATCGGCCAGCAGCCCAATGCCGGCCACATTCAGCTCACGTTCCCCGTAGTGACCCAGCCGCCCTTCGTCCATCCGTCGCAATATGAAGACATCATTTTGCGCGGCAGCCGGGACGGCAGCGCCATTGTCCGACTCAAGGACGTCGCCCGCGCAGAAGTCGGCAGAAAGGCGTACGTCGACGACAACAGGTTGAACGGCGCTCCCTCGGCTCTCATCGCCGTCTATCAGCAACCGGGCGCAAACGGCCTCGATGTTTCCAAGGCCGTCCGCCAGACCCTGGAGAAGCTGAAACGCACGATGCCCGACGGCATCGAATACCAGGTGGTTCTCGACACCACCGATTTCGTGCGGCTCTCCATCGAGGAGATCATTCACACCCTCATTGAGGCCATAATCCTCGTGGTGCTGGTCGTCTACCTCTTCCTCCAGAGCTTTCGCGCCACCATCATCTGTTCGGTCGCCATCTTCGTGGCGCTCATCGGCACCTTCCCCGGCATGCTCGCCATGGGGTTCTCGATCAACCTGCTGACCCTGTTCGGCCTTATCCTCGCCATCGGCATGGTGGTCGACGACGCCATCGTCGTGGTCGAAAACGTCGAACGCAACATGGTGAAGTTTCACCTCGCGCCTCGGGAAGCGACGATCCGGGCGATGGAGCAGATCGGCACCTCGCTGATCGCCGTGGTGCTGGTGATGGCATCGGTTTTTATCCCGGCCGCGTTCTTACCCGGCACCACGGGACAGCTCTACAAGCAGTTCGCCATCACCATCGTCATTTCGGTGGCGCTCTCGGGGTTCGTGGCGCTCACCCTCACCCCGGCGATGTGCGGGATCCTGCTCAAGCACAGGCCGCCTCCGCAGCGCGGCCCCTTTGCCTGGTTCAACCGGCAATTCGACCGTTTCACCGTTGCCTTCGGCAATGCGGTGGTGTTCATGATCAGGCGGATGGGGGTGGCCTTCGTGCTGCTCGCCGTATTGATCGGCGGGCTCGTATACCTGTTCCGGACCACCCCGACGAGTTTCGTGCCCAATGAAGATCAGGGCTATTTGATGTCCATGATCGTTATGCCCGATGCCGCCAGCCTCAACCGCACCTCCCGCACCACGGAGGTGGTGGACGGCCTGTTCGCCGAAAATCCCGCCGTGGCCGACCGGGCGGTCGTGAACGGCTACAGCCTCATCGACGGTCAGTACAAGACCAACGTTGCGACCATATTCGTGCCGCTCAAGGACTTCAAGGAACGATACTCCTCCATCGAGCGCGCCCGAAGGGAAAACGCCAAAGCGGTCCTTCTGCAGGCTTTGTCGGATGCGCGCAGGAGGATCAATGCGGGAGTGTTCATTCCCATCGCTCCGCCGGCGATTCCCGGCATCGGAACCACGGGAGGTTTTGAATTCTGGATACAGGACAAGAAGGCCGGAGCTCCGGAGCGGCTCTACGACGTAACGCAGCAATTTCTCGCCAAAGCCCGCGCGCGGTCCGAGCTGAGCGGCCTGAACTCGACATTCCGGGCCGTCTCGCAGCAGCTCCACGCGGAAGTCGACCGGTCCAAATCCGTGCTTCTCGGGGTTCCGGTCGCGGACGTCTACAGCACCCTGCAGGCCCAGTTCGGTTCGATCACGGTGAGCCAGTTCAACCAGTTCAGCCGTGTGTGGAACGTGGTCCTCCAGTCCGACGCCCCCTACCGGAAGGACCCGTCGGACATCACTCGGCTCTACACTAGATCCCGGGACAACCAGATGGTTCCCCTTTCGGCGGTGGTCGAGACCAAATATGTCACCGGCCCCGACCTGGTGCCGCATTTCAACGGCTTCCCCGCCGCGCAGGTCACGGGTTCCGCCGCCGTGGGCTACAGCTCGGGTGACGCCATCAAAGTGATGGAGGAAACCGCGCGCGAGGTGCTCCCCGACGGCTATGATTTCGCCTGGTCGGGCATGGCCTTCGAGGAGAAGAAGGCGGGCGCGACCTCGATAGCCGCCTTCGCCTTCGGCCTGATCATCGTTTTTCTCGTGCTGGCCGCCCAGTTCGAATCCTGGACGCTTCCGGGATCGGTCATGACGGCGGTGCCCTTCGGGATCCTCGGCGCGCTCGCGTTCAACTGGTTGCGGGGCCTGGAAAACGACGTCTATTTCCAGATCGGTCTCCTGGTGCTCATCGGGCTCGGGGCCAAGAACGCAGTCCTTCGCGTGACCTTCGCCGTCGAGCTGCGCCAGCAGGGATTGTCGATCATGGACGCGACCATCAAGGCGGGCGAGGAACGGCTGCGACCCATCATCATGACATCGCTTGCCTTCATCCTGGGAGTGCTTCCGCTGGCCATCGCCACGGGAGCGGGCGCCAACGCCCGCCACTCCATCGGCACGGGCATCATGGGCGGCATGATCGGCGAAACCACCCTGGCCATGCTTTACGTGCCGCTCTTTTTCTATATCTTCGACCGGCTCGCCGAACGCTCCTCGGGGAAGAAGACCTCACCCGGGGAGGGATCGCCGCCGCCCACGCTCCATGAGAGCCCGGAGGTCAACTGATATGCGCCGTTTCGCCCTCACGGCCCTGGCCGTCCTCCTTGCCGGCTGTACACTCGGTCCCGACTATCGCCGCCCCGCCGTGGACGTCATGCCGTCCTACCGCTTCGAAGAACAGGAAACGCGCGATACGGCCAACACCGACTGGTGGAAGGAGTTCCAGGACCCGGTGCTGGATTCGCTCATCGCCGAGGCGCTTGCCAACAACAGGAACGTCAGGATCGCCGCCGCCAACATCGATCAGGCGGCCGGAGTGCTGATGCAGACCCGCGCGCCGCTCTTTCCCCAGGCGAGCTACAGCGGGAGCGCAACGCGCCGACGAGCGAGCGAACGCGGTTCCGACGTCCTGTCCGGCTTTGTTTCCAACCCTCGAAACTCCTTCGAGCTGCTGGCCGGGGCCAACTGGGAGATCGATCTGTGGGGACGCATCCGAAGGCTGTCCGAGGCCGCGCGGGCGAACCTTCTGGCAAGCGAGGAAGCCCGGCGCGGGGTGGTTCTCTCCCTGGTGGCCTCCGTTGCGGGCACATACATCCAGCTTCGCGGACTCGACGACCAGCTCGAGATTTCACGGCGCACGCTCGCCGTTTACGGGGAGTCGCTTCGGCTTTTCGAGCTGCAGTTCGCCCATGGGCAGGTCTCGCAAATGACCGTGGAGCAGGCCCGCTCGCAGTACGAGACGGCGGCGGCCACGATCCCGCAGATCGAGTCGCAGATCGCTCAGACCGAAAACGGTCTGTCCACCCTGCTCGGCCGAAACCCCGGCCCCGTCGATCGGGGGAAATCCATTCGCGAGTTGACACCGCCCGCTATCCCTTCGGGACTTCCGTCGCAACTGCTGGAGCGCCGCCCGGACCTGGCGCAGGCCGAGCAGAACCTCATTGCCGCCAACGCTCAAATCGGAGCGGCCAGGGCTCTCTACTTTCCCGCTATCTCGCTCACCGCAGCCCTGGGCACCCAGAGCTCCGAGCTGTCCGATCTTTTCAAGGGACCGGCGAGAACCTGGAGTTACGCGGGATCTTTCACGGGACCGATTTTCACGGCCGGGGCCATCGCCGGACAGGTGAAGCAGGCCGAGGCCATGCAAAAGGCGGCTCTCGAGAGCTATCAAAATGCGATTTTGAACGCATTCAGCGATGTGGAAAGTGCGCTCGTCGCGCGCCGTAAGCTCTCGGAGCAACTGGAGGCCCAGGAGGCGCTCGTGAAAACGCTCAAGGAATACGACCGCCTGGCCTGGCTGCAGTACAACGGGGGATACACGCCTTACCTCACGGTACTCACCGCCGAGACCCAGCTTTTCCCCGCCGAGCTCACCGCCTCCGAGGTGAGGACCGCCTTGATGGCTGCGTACGTCAACATCTACAAAGTCATGGGAGGAGGTTGGGTGAACAGGGCTGATGAGCTTACCCGGGAAGACCCCGCGGCCGCGCCCCCGGGGCTCGAACCCCCTGCGGCGGCCGCCTCGACGGCTTCCTCGAAGGCGAAAGCCGAAGAGTGACCCGCAAGCGCGAGCTTGCCGGCATTTGAATTATTCCTGTTGAATTTTAACAGGATAGATGGCTTCCTTGCCCGTCTTGAACGTAAATCGGCACAAAAGCCCCCTGCACGGTTGCCCTGGACGGCGATTCACCTTCAACTTCTGAATTTTCTTTAATTGATTGATATTCTCCCATCGTGCCGTTTATTCCGGTATACCGTTTATTCCGAACATGATGCGAATGGAGGTTGCCGCGTGAGAAAGTGCTCCTGGTTTATCCTTGTCCTGGCGGTCTTTGTGATGGCGGTGTCGGCAGGCCATGTTCTTTCGGGTCGATGCGATGCCGCGAACGATTCTGTCGGCGAGGGCTTTCCGGCAGCAGACGAAACCGACGATGAGGGCGCCTATTGCCTTGCCGACGATTTCACGCCTCTGTTCTCGGCCTCGATACCGGACATTCTGCAGGCTTCCGAGCCTCCCACGGGCAACCCGGACGGTCGATGCTCCATTCCCGAGGCGGCCAGGGAGGAGGATGTTTCCCACCCGGACCGTGTGATCGGCAACGGGACTCCCCGGAGCTGCACGAGCACCGCCGTTGTTGCGGCGGTCGCGAAGGGAGGCGTCATCACCTTCAACTGCGGGCCGGCTCCGGTCACTATCGTTATGAAAAGAACGGCCAAGGTGTTCAACGACACCGGACCCCGGATCGTGATCGACGGCGGTGGAAAGGTCACCCTGAGCGGCGACGGCGCCCGGCGCATCCTGTATATGAACACATGCGACCCCAACCAGGTCTGGACCACCGATCATTGCGACAACCAGGATCATCCGCAGCTCACCGTCCAGAACCTGACCTTCGTGGACGGCAACTCCAAAGCCGACAAGACCTATGACGGCGGCGGGGCCATCTGGGTCCGGGGGGGACGGTTCAAGATTGTCAAGTCGCGGTTTTTCAGAAACGTCTGCGCCTCCACGGGTCCTGACGTGGGCGGCGCGGCCGTGCGGGTGTTCAGCCAGTACATGGGGAAACCGGTCTACATCGTGAAAAGCACCTTCGGCGGGGCCGCGGGCTACGGCAATGTCGGCTCCAACGGCGGCGGAATAAGCAGCATAGGCGTTTCCTACACCATCATAAATTCGCTTTTCACGCATAACAGGGCCATCGGTTACGGCGCCAATCCGAAGGAACCCGGCACTCCGGGAGGCGGCAGCGGCGGGGCCATTTACAACGACGGGAATCTGTTCAAGCTCAGGCTGTGCGGGACAAAGATCCGGAACAACCGCGCCCGGGAAGGAGGAGGCGCCATCTTTTTCGTCAGCAACGATCGCAGCGGCACACTGACCATCAGGAAATCGGTGCTGCGAAACAATCCCAGCCTTGGATTCGAGACGCCCGGCTACCCGGGTATTTTCTACCTCGGGAACGGCGACCCGGTGGTGGTCGATTCCATTATCGAATAGGCCCGGGGTCAAACCTACACTTTTCACAAATTTCCATGAGCCGGCTGAAGGCTCGCTACGAAGTATTAATATCTCTCAGGCCGGGGGCACGATCTCACGACAAAGGATGGGTCCTCCTTCGGGTTGCCCTGTGCGAACCCTCTCGCATTATGCACCACCCTGAGGTGCGCGTTCGCCCATATTGACGAGAAAACGTCGAGTCTTCCGAGGCTCATTGTAAGGCTTATCGTTTGTTTCCGTCGGGAGCGGAGACGAGGCACGGCAGCCTTCCGACCGCATCAGGTTCATTCTTTCCACGCCCCAGATACAAAAAAGGTTCTTGCTCCTGAAACGCCAACTCGTCTAACATTCCCAAAGGTAGCGCTCAGGTCGCGGGAGACACCGCGAAGCATGCAACTATGCGTTTCCCGGGCAGTGATCGAGAGCCTCTCACGGGTTCCGGCCGTGGCTGCGGAACCGAGCGGGGGCAGTTATGCAGGGTTGTTGCAGTTCAGCATTTCGTGAATGTTTCTGGAGAGGAATTCGCCGGGAGAAATCATCGAGATGAAAGCGCTTGTTGAAGCCGACGGAATTGCCGAGCAAGTCCTGACCGTTGTCGCACCCGGACAGCCCGTTTCGAGAAGGAAGGTGTTGAAGCTTTGCGGGGCCACGATCGCCGGGATTGCTTCATGGCACTTCCTGGGAATGGGCGGCGGAATCAGTGCTCCGCTGATCATCACTGAACAGGCCGGCGGACTGGTGGTCGCCGATCCCACGAGATGTGTCGGCTGCCGCAGATGCGAGCTCGCCTGCACCGAGTACAACGACGGAAAATCATCCCCCGGGACAGCCCGCATAAGAGTGAGGCGAAATTTGAATTTCGGCCCCGCGGGGCTCTACACCGGGCAATGCACCGACGGGAACTGGGGAAGCGGCCTGATAGTTCAGGACTTATGCAAGCAGTGTCCCCATCCCGTTCCCTGTGCCGACGCCTGCCCCAATGCAGCCATCGAGGTAAAACCGCCCGTGAACGCCAGGGTCGTCAACCCGGACAGGTGCACCGGCTGCAAAGTATGCCTGAAAGCCTGTCCGTGGGAGATGATCTCGTTCGATTTGGAGACCAACAAGGCCACCAAGTGTTTTCTGTGTGACGGCAAGCCGAAATGCGTGGAGGCATGTCCGGCGGAGGCGCTGATGTTTGTGTCCTGGGTTGACCTGACCGGTAAGGTCCCACCCCGGACGACTCCCGTTTCGAATCAATCCGTGGCATGCATCGATTGCCACAAGTAAGAGCAGAGGAAAGCATGGGCGGAATGCCTCAATATGGCGGATGGGCGGGAAAGGTGCTGCGGGTTGACTTGTCTACCGGTCGTATCACGACGGAAGACACTGTCGAAAAATACAAGGACTACATCGGGGGCACGGGACTGGGATACAAGGTCCTCTGGGATGAAGTCGCGCCGGAGACCATGGCTTTCGACCCCGAAAACAAGATCGTCTTTGCCACCGGTCCGCTGGCCGGCACCAGCGCGCCCTGCAACGGAAGGACCGCCATCACCACGCTGTGGCCGACCTGCTGGCCGAAACACCTGGTCGGGTCAGGGCACATGGGCGGCCATTTCGCGTCGGAACTGAAATATGCCGGGTTTGACGGCGTCATCGTTGAAGGCCGGGCCGATCACCCGGTCTGGCTCGCCATTGCCGACGGCAAGGCGGAAATCAGGGATGCCCGTCGGCTTTGGGGACAGGGCATCCGGCGGACCACCCTTGAAATCTCCAGGCAGATGGGTCCCGAGGCAGTGGTGGCCGCGATCGGTCAAGCCGGGGAAAAAATGGTCCCGATGTCCGTCATCATCAATTCGGTTTCCCATTCAGGCGCGGGCGGCGCGGTGATGGGTTCGAAGAACCTCAAGGCCATCGGCGTCCGAGGCACCGGCAGCATACGTATCGCCGGAAACAGGGAGGAGTGGGAAAAGGCCGTCAAATACCATCTGTCGCTTCTCGGGGCCAACAACCAGATCGTGGTGCCCAGCAGTCCGCAGCCGTGGGCGGAACATTACAACCCGGGCAGCCGATGGGTCGCCTCGCGTGGGCGAACCTGGGGCGCCGCAAATCCGCCCATCGACACCGGGTCATGCGAGCCGCAAAACCTCAATCGAATTGCCTATCGAACGAACAACGCCGCCTTTTTCCTCGGCGAAAAGGCCTGGCGATACACGCTGAGAGGCAACGGCTGCACCGGCTGTCCCATACGGTGCCACACCATGATCAAAGTCCCCACCGCCGCTTCGAAGTACGGGATCCCGGAAATCGGGCAGAGCACCTGTGTGCGCATGATCTTCGGCAAGTGGTTTTTCAAGAGCTTCCCGGATGGTCCCCTGGGCGAGACTTCCATCGAGGCGGCCATGGTCGGCATGCACCTTGCCGACGACCTCGGGTTGTGGGACAACTACGGCCAGCTTCAGCGCGATTTCCAGAAGTGTTACAGCGAAGGAATTTTTCAGAGCAAAGTGGGCGAAAAGGAATTTCGGAGCTACTCCTGGGACAAATTTGAAAAGGGCGATCCCGCCTTCCTGTTCGAACTGCTTCCGAGGATTGCCGGCAAGGAAGGTGAGTTGGCGTCGGCCCTTGGATTGGGGACCGGATTCATGCTGGAAGGGTGGGGAATTTCCGAAGAGGCGTGGAAGAGCGATCGCACCCTCCAATACTGGAAACTGGGGCATCCCAAGCACCATTCCAATGAGGATGCGGGCCAGTGCGGCGTCATTATCAACACGCAATACAATCGTGACGCTCAGTGCCATTCCCACACCAATTTCACTCGAAACGGGCTCCCGCTGGAGGTCCAGAAAAAGCTGGCCGCCGACCTTTGGGGTTCCGATGCCGCGGTCGATGCGGCGGGGGACTTCACGCCCATGAACGTCTATAAGGCCAAAATGGCCAAATGGGCGCTGTTGAGAAAGGAACTGCACGACTCGATTTCCCTGTGCAACTGGATGGGGCCATGGTCCTCATCGCCGCTCAAGGAGCGCGGTTACAAGGGGGACGATACCCTGGAGTCGCTGCTTTACAGTCTTGTTACCGGGGACAGGAAGTCGCCCCGGGAGCTCGACGAGGTCGCCGAACGGATATTCGTGCTCCACCGTGCCCTGACCATCCGGGGCATGGGAACCAGAGAGATGCGTACAAAACACGATACCATCCCGGATTGGGTCTATGGGGACGACAAGGACCGGATCCCTTTCACCAGGGGCACGATCCAGATGGACAAGGACGACATCCGGAAGGCAATGCAGATGTTCTACGAAGAAGCAGGCTGGGACAAGGAGACCGGCGTCCCAACCAGGGCAACCTATCGCCGGCTGGGGCTCTCGGACGTCGAGGAGAAACTGGCCAAGAAAAGGCTGACCGCGTGATGGAAGCCGCCGAGCTTGCCGAGCTCATTCGGGAACGTACCAGGTCGGGAGAACTGCTTGTATCGGCCGACCTTGAAGCCGCGATTGAAGATCGCCATATCCCCGTTTCCGGCCGGGCAACAGAGCCGCTCGACATCCCCGCGATCATCCGGGAAGTCATGATCAGCCACCCTGACATACAAATGATCGAGGACGACTCGGGCGGCGCCTGGTATTTTTCCGAACAGTCCATGACCGTTGCCTACGCGCAGCTCCAACTGCTCAAAGGCCGCGGGCCGCTGGGGATGATGGCTGAAGTGATCCGGGAACACTCGCGAGTCTACCCACGCCCGGTTCCTCTCGCCCTCTTTCGATGCGCCCCTTTCAGCTTGAGCGACGACGACATCGCCCTCTGCCTGAAAGAAATGACGGGCCTGCTCCCCTACCGGGACATTGCGCACCTGACCACTTCGATCGGTAATCTTTACGCCTACTCCACGGATCATCTCGAACCCGTTTATGCCGCAATGCTCGCCGAGTGGGCCGATGTGGGACAGGCCGAGAATCCATGACGTTTTTCAGCCGAGCTTTGAACGCGAACCGGCATTACTCGTGCCGCAACGCCTCGATGGGATCCAGGCGGGCGGCTTTGAGCGCGGGGAAATAACCGAAGATTACGCCCACCGCCGCGGAAAAGAGGAATGCAAGCACCACGATGCCCGCATTGAAGACAAATGGGACGTGTAAGACTCCAGCCAGCCAGACGGAGGTGGTGAGCGCCAGCACGATCCCGATCACGCCGCCGAAAGAGGAAAGAACAACCGCCTCCACAAGGAACTGCATGAGCACCTCGCTCTCGAGCGCGCCGACGGCGAGGCGGATGCCGATCTCCCGGGTGCGCTCCGTCACCGACACCAACATGATGTTCATGATGCCGATCCCACCCACCAGCAGGCTCACCGCCGCCACGGCGCTGAGCAAGGCCGTCATCATCTGAGTGGTCCCGGTGAGCATTTTGACGATCTCCTTCATGTCCATGACGTTGAAGTTGTCATCGTCGCTCGGCGAGAGATGACGGCGATCCCGCAGCAAGCGCACAATATCCTGCCGGACTTTTTCCGTGGAGACGCCTTCCTCGACGGAAACCTGGATGATACCGACATCCTGATTCCCGGCAAGGCGTCGCTGATAGGCGGCCAGCGGGATCACAACGAAATCGTCCTGATCGGTGCCCATGGTGCTCTGACCTTTCGCCGTCAGAAGACCGATCACCTCGCAGGAAAGGTTAGTGCTCGTGGTGGTGGTGGCGCCGCCGGTACCGGTGCCGCTGCTGCTGCCGGTACCGGTGCTGCCGCTGGTGCTCGTACCGGTACCGGTACTCGTACTGGTGCTGGTGCCGTGCAGCCGGATCTTTTCCCCGATAGCCCCCTGCCCTCCGAAGAGCTTTGCTCGAACGGTTTCCCCGATGAGACAGACGGCCGCGCCGCTACGCACTTCGCTGTCGGTGAATTGCCTGCCCGACTGGATTGAGCGGTTCGTGACCTGGAGGTACCGGTTGTTGCTCCCGGCAACCTGGGTCGACCAGTTCTGGTTTCCGAAGACGGCTTTGGCCGACTGGGTCGAAAGCGGGGCTACCGCTTTGACGGAGTTGACCTCCCTGGCGATGGCCGCGGCGTCGGATTCCTTGAAGGGAATACTGCCGGTGGACTGCCCCGGGCCGAGTCTTTTCCCCGGCGTGACCATGAGCAAGTTGCTGCCCATGCTCGCGATCTGCTGTTTGACCTGCACCGTGGCGCCCCCGCCGATGGTGACCATGACGATCACGGCGGCAACGCCGATGACGATGCCGAGGATGGTCAGGACCGAACGCATGACATTGCGCCGGATTTCACGGAATGCGAGGAGCAGGGTGTTCCAGAACACCAGGTTTCCGCTGCGAACGGGCTTCGTCTTCCAGGGCATCAGGTTTTTCCCCCATTCGGTTCATCGGATGCGACCAGGCCGTCGACGAAGCGGATGACGCGCTTTGCGTAGGCCGCCATATCCGGCTCGTGAGTGACCATGACGATGGTGACCCCCCGGTTGCGATTCAACCCCGTGAGCAACTCCATGATTTCATGGCTGCGCGCCGAATCCAGGTTTCCCGTGGGTTCATCCGCAAACAACACGGTGGGTCGGGTCACGATGGCCCGGGCAATGGCCACCCGCTGCTGTTGTCCTCCGGAAAGCTCGCCGGGCGTATGAGATTCCCATCCTCTGAGCCCCACCGTGTCCAGAGCCTGAAGGGCATGCTCCCGCCGCTCATGGGCGGATGCGCCCCGATAGATCAAGGGAAGCTCCACGTTTTCCAGCGCAGATGTACGGTTCAACAAGTTGAAGCCCTGAAAGACAAAACCCAGGTAGAAGCGGCGCAATTTCGTGCGCTGTTGGCGGGTCAGCCGGTTCACTTCAATGCCTTTGAACCGGTATGTCCCCGCGGTTGCCGTGTCCAGACACCCAAGGATGTTCATGCAGGTGGACTTGCCCGAACCGCTCGGTCCCATCACGGCCAGGAACTCGCCCTCGTAGATGCGAAGATCGACGCCGCGCAGGGCATGCATGGCCGCCTGCCCGGTACCGTAGACCTTCGTCACTCCCCGCAGCTCGATAAGGAGCTGGTTATCCGTTTGGGTGAAAGCGACCATGTTCATTCCACCGAACCGGCGGTATCCACCACCACCGCCATCCCGGGCTCGATCTCACCGCCCGCGACTTCGGTCAGGCTGCCGTCCGTCGCCCCGATCTTGACCGGGATCGCCACAAGCTGCTCATCCTTCAACGTCCAGACCCGATACTCCTTCCTGCCGGCGGAGTCCTCCCGTCGTTGCGTTCCGGAAACGGGCGGTCGCGGGAGGATCCTGGCGAGCAGCCCCGTGGGAGCTTTCTTTTCTTCCCGGACCGGAGGGACGAAGCGCAGCGCCGCGCTGGGTATCAGAACGGCATTTTCGATCCTCTTGACGACGATGTCCGCGGTTGCCGTCATGCCCGGCCGCAGAGCCAGGTCCACGTTGTCGACCTTCAACACGGTTTCATAGGTCACGACCCCCGAGGTCGTTTTCGAACCGAAACGGGCCTGGACGATCCGGGCCTCGAAGGTTCGGTTCGGATAGGCGGCAACGCTGAAGGTGGCCTGCTGGCCCTCCTGAATATGACCCACGTCGGCCTCGTCCACGTTCACGACCAGTTCCATCTTGGTCAAGTCCTCGGCCAGAGTGAACAGTACCGGGGGATTGAGAGTCGCGGCCACCGTTTGACCGGGCTCCGCGCTACGAGTGAGAACAATGCCGTTGACCGGCGACCGGATGACGGCTTTGGACAGATCCGTCTGGTTGGCATCAAGCGTGGCCTGGGCCTGGGAAACCGCGGCCTTCGCACCGGCGACGTCGGCCAGAGCCCTGTCGAGCGCGGCCTCCGCCGCATCGATTTCCGTCTGAGAGGGGACCTTGTTGTCGCTCAGCGCCCTCACCTTCCGCAGTTGCGTCAGCTTGCTGCGCGTTTCCCTGACCGTTGCCTCCGCCAGCAATATCTTTGCTTTGGTCGATTCCAGGGCGGCTTTGGATTGAGTCACCTGCGCCTCGAGTTTCGATGTATCCAGTTTCGCCAGGGGCTGTCCGACTTTCACCTTGCTGTTGTAATCCGCTTCAACCGTCTTGATGATGCCGGAAAGCTCACTGCTCACGTCCACCTGGTTGGTTGCCTGCAGAGTGCCCGTGGCCGTAACGATGACCGTCAGACCCCCACGTTGCGCTTCCTGGGTCCTGTAACGCACGCCGTCGGAGGAACCTGACCCTTTCCAGAGGACAATCGCCGTCCCGACAGCCAACACGGCCAGGATCCCCACAACAAACCATCGCTTTCCGCTCTTCCCGTCGCCGGAGGCTCGATCGATCCCCAGGGTTTCGGCAATATCGGGTTTATCGTTCGATTCTGCTTTCATTGATTGTCGCTCCATCAGGAATCGGTTTTTCCGGAAGCCCTGTCCGGATTTCCGAAAAAGCCTTCGGCGGCATCACGTTCCGTGTCCCGCCCACTGCCAGTCGGTGGCGTCCAGCCGCCACCCAGGGCCTTATACAGGCGCATCAGGTTGCCGGTCACGTTGCCGTTGCTCAGGGCCAACTGCTCCTGGAAAGACAAGAGCGAACGCTGCGCGTCCAGCACGTTCGTAAAATCCGTCAGCCCCGCCTCGTACTTGTGCCGCGCCAACTCCGCCGCCTTCCGGGCCGCCTGCGTGGCTTCGCTCAGTGCCTGCCTGCGCAGTTGCACCTGTGCATAGGCGACCAGCGCATTTTCCACTTCCTCCAGCGCGCCGAGAATAACGGCCTCGTATTGGATCAGGGCCTGCTCCTGAAGTGCCGATTGGGCCTCTATGTTCTGGCGGATGGCCCCGCCCTTGAAAATCGCCCAGGTGATCGCCGGCCCCCCCGAAAGCAACAGACTGGCGGAGGCCGGATCCTTCATTGCAAGGGCTTCCAGGCCGATGGAACCGTTCAGCGAGAATTTGGGATAGAGATCCGCCGTGGCCACGCCGACCCTGGCCGTCTGCGCGGCCAACTGCCGCTCCGCCTGTCGCACGTCGGGCCGGCGTCGCAAGAGTTCCGCGGGCACACCCACCGCAACCCGGACAGGCGGGGCAGGTATGGGTTCCCGTCGCTCAAGCTCCGCATGAACTTTGCCCGGTTGTTCTCCGAGGAGCACGGCAACGCGGTTCAGGGCCGCCTCCAGCCCGGTGCGCAGGAGCGGTATCTGGGAACGCGTGTTTTCGAGGTTGTAGCGCGCCTGCTGCACCGCCAGCTCATCGCTCAGACCCGCCTGATACCGCCACTCGGTCAGCCGGCAGGTCTCCTCCTGGGACGCGAGGTTGTCCTCCGCCACGGCGATCCGGTCCTGGTAGATGCGGACATCGAGATAGTTAAGCCCCACCTCTGCGAGAAGAGAAACGAGAACGTTGCGCAAATCCTCCTCGGATGCCTGAAGGTCCCTGTCCGCCGCCTCCACCGACCGACGGACCCCCCCGAAAACATCCAGCTCCCATGCCGCATCGAAGCCCGCCGTGTAGAGGTCCCCGGTCGTGTCGGTCCCCGTGTCGCTGATGATGCGACTCCAGGTGGCCGAGCCGGCGGCGTCGAGCGAGGGAAAGAGGTCGGCTTCGGCAATGCCCCGACGGGCGCGCGCTTCGCGAACCCGCTCCTTGGCCTTCTTCAGGTCGAGGTTGCCTTTCACGGCGCGCCCGGCCAACTCGGACAGTTTCGGATCGTCGAACGTGGTCCACCACGCCGCAAGGGTCCGCACATCCGTTTCCCCGCTGTTTGCATCTCCATCCAGCCGGGTATTCCACGCCTCGTATACCGGCACCTCGGGGCGCACATAATCGGGGCCCACAGCCGCGCACCCCGTAACGATCATGATCGAAAGCGCCATCGGAATCCACAGTGCCGCCGGAATGCGGGCCGTTCCACGCCGGAATATCATCCGTCGCCCCCATTTCAGTCTCCCCGCCCCTCGTGCTGCTTGTGAGCGCACCGCAGCGGTTCTCAAGGTTGCTCTTCCGCGGCAATCGCCCGTATGCCGCCCATGGAAAACCGGTATATCCGGTCGGCAATGGCCGCAATCCGCGGGGGATCGAGGACCTTCGGCTCATCGAGCTGCATGAACTGCCTGGCATGGATCTGAAAGATACACTGCCCGACGATACTCAGCCTGCATGTCCGGACTGAGCGCTCGTCCGGCTCTCGAGACGGACTTTCCTTCCGGAACAGCTCCCGGACTATTCCTTCCAGGATCTCATCCATGGGGCGAATCGCCGTCTGCGCCACCTTGCTCAAGACACCGCTCGGGTTGGCCATTTCCAGCGCAATGAGCTTTCCGTGCCAGGCTGGAAAGCCGTCCCCGAGCCCCCGCAGCAGAAAAGAACGGATGAATGCGCGAAGACGGTCCTCCGGAGTCGCACCGTCATCGAGGCCCAGATCGTGAGGGTATTTCTCCACCGCCCAGCGATGGGAATATTCGAACACGGCCTCATACAAACCCTGCTTGTCCCGAAAATGGTAGTTCACCGCACTGATGCCGGCATTGGCACGTCTGCAGATTTCCCTGATCGTGGCAGCCCGAAAGCCCTGCCGGGCAAACGTTTGTCCCGCCGCATCGATCAGCCGTTTCCTGGTTCCTTCATCCCAGGCTCGATGATCCTCCATGAATTCTCCCTGCGAAGAGGTTCCGCCAAAGCGTGGAATCGCTTGTTCGTAACAAACGTTCCAATATCTAGAACATTTGTTCTAATTTTTCAATCCCTATTTCCGGATGAGTGCATCGGGCGGGAGGGCATAAAGCCCTCCCCTACGTCTGATGGGCACATCGGTCCGTGGCGAGGGGCGGGGTTTATCCCGCCCGCGTCACCGCCCGATGTGCAAATGTCATGTCATCTTGAACGCAGCTCGGCATTAACCTGGTGTTCCGAGGGTCCGGCGGGCGTTCGAGCAAAGGGAGACGCCTGCTTACGAGCGGGCGGGGAAGCGGGAAAACCTGTGCCGGGCGGCGCGTGGAATCGCGCCAACGCAGGGATGAGAAGACACGGTTGTTCGTGTTTGCACCGGCGTCTCCGGAGTCCGAGCGACGATCGGCGGCGGGAAAACCCTGCTCCTTGATGGCGCCGGATACCCGTTCGCCGCCCGACGTCGCGGATCAGGCGCGACTCCGCGCCCTCACCGGAACCCGCACCTGGATCGCGTGAAGGTCCCCGCTCACAGGATAAAATCGGTGGAAAGAAATCGAGACCTTCGTTCCGTGATGATGGACTTGACGATTCGCCGGTTCGCGTCGGTCCCCTTGGCCGCGACAAGCGTCCGGATGGCGAAGACCCTGAGGGCGTCCGACACGGACAGCGTGCCTTCGGCGGAGTCCTTTCTGCCGGTGAAAGGAAAAACGTCGGGGCCGCGCTGGCACTGACTGTTGATGTTGACCCGGCACACCTGGTTGACCAGGGGATCGATCAGGTCGGCGATGCATTCGGCGCTGCTTCCGAACAAGCTGACCTGCTGACCGTAATCGGATTCGGTCACATATTTCATGGGTTCTTCGATATCGGAAAAGGCGGCAACCGGGACAACCGGGCCGAACTGCTCCTCGGAGTACAGCCTCATGCCGGGTCCAACGGGATACACGACTGCCGGGGTCATGAAGGTGTGTTCCACGGCGCCCCCGTTCGGGTTGACGACGCGCGCGCCCCTGGCGCGGGCATCCTCGATCAACTCCTTAAGATACTTCGTTTTATCGACTTCCGGCAACGGCGTGATTTGGGCCCCTTCATCCCAGGGCATTCCCCCTTTGAGCCTGCCGACCGCGTCACGGAATTTCGCCAGGAACGCATCGACAATCTCCTCGTGAACGAAGATCATCTTGAGCGCCGTGCACCGCTGGCCGTTGAAGGAAAGGGCGCCCAGGACGCACTCTTTCACCGCATTGTCCATGTCCGCGTCCCTAAGAACGATGGCCGCGTTCTTGGCTTCGAGGCCCAATATGCAGCGCAGGCGGTGCGGTTTCGGATGTTGTTTCTTCAGGATGTCCGCTACCCGGCTGCTGCCGATGAAAGCCAGTGCATCGATTCTTCCCGACCTCATGAGGGGCCCGACGGTTTCCTGTCCGTCCCCGTAGACGGTGTTGATAACGCCCGCGGGAAAGGAATCCCGAAAGGCCTCGAGAAGCGGCCGATGGAGCAGAACCCCCAGCTTCGGAGGCTTGAAAATCGCGGTATTGCCCATGATCAGCGCCGGGATCAGGGTCGTGAAGGTTTCATTGAGCGGGTAGTTGAAGGGGCCCATGCATAGCACCACGCCGAGCGGCGCGCGGCGAATCTGCGCGATCACGCCCTGCTCGATAACGAAACGCGACGACAACCGGTCCAAATCCTTCAAGGCGTCGATGGTGTCCCTGATGTACTCGACCGTCCTGTCGAATTCCTTCTCGGAGTCGGGAAGCGTCTTGCCGATTTCCCACATGAGGAGCTTGACGACTTCCTCACGCTGTTCCTGCATCCGGAAGGTGAACGCCTCCACGTGCCTTATCCGTTCTTCCACGGACATTGTCGGCCACGGCCCTCGTCCGTGATCGTAGGCCCTGCAGGCCGCGCCGAGAGCTTCCAGCGCCTGGGCTTCCGTCAACAACGGGAAGCTTCCGATTCGCATCCGGCAAAAAACACCGTCGATTGACCGGCATATCGGGGACGCCACGTCCTCCCGCGGGCCGGTCCATTCCCGGATGACTCCGTCGATGAGGTACTCGCGCTGCTCGATGGGTGAAGCGATGCGAACCTTCTCCGGAATCACGTCGTCGCCGGGAAAAATCGAAGTGGGAGACTCATCGGACATAGTGGTTTCTCCATATCGTAAATGAACGGAAAGACCCGCTCCACGCGCCTGCCGCACGGGAGCGATCGCGGGTCGCCTCGTGCAGTGGGCCCATCGGCCGCGATGCCCGAAAAGACCCGTTGGACCTTCCAGCCCCCATATGCCAAAACCTGTTCGCACAGAAAAAAACAGGTATTGGCTTGAGGGATGCACTGCACCACGTCCCAAAACCCGTGCGCACGGGGAAGAATGCCCGCCGTTCGAGTCCCCGCGCACCGGTCGTCTCAGATTTTGGCTCCCGCTCAGAGGAGCAGCCCCGGCCCGGACCCGCCTCCGCCGCCGGTGCCCCCAACCTGGAACCGGCCGGCCCGTTTTCGGACCACACGCATGAACGGGCGCGAGGGTAGGATAGTGGGACATCCCGACGGTGTCAATCGGGAGTCAACTCACCATTCTCCGATCCGGCGTCTTCCCAATAATCGTCAAATACTGACGTACGTCCAAGATTAGGCAACACCTGCCCGGCGGGAGGTATTGTGTCATCTTGAACGCACTTGGGTATCAGAAATAGAAATCTTGAAGCATGGAAGAGAAAAAACCAATTCAAACTTTACAGTTGCGATAACCGGGCATTTGTATTTTTGATTCGAGAATCTGTATACAGGTTCATGGCCTGACGAGATGGTCTTCAAATATGAATTACAGTGGTGACATGCGGTTGTCCTTGCGCGATCGTCAACATTTTTGTCGACATCCCATTTGCTTCAATGGAATCCACAATGCAATGGCGAACGATAATATTGATCCAATATCGTGTACAAATCCGCTTCAATGTATTATATATGTTGTTATCAGAACGGTGTTCGAGTGTCTTTCTATTGATCGCCCGGGTGGACGGGTTGAACGACCGCCTCCGAAAGCTCATTCTATCCAGCGGATTCTCACAACCGACAAGTCGCCCGCGTTCCGACCGTCTCCCCGGGGTTGAACGGCGTTGGTGTTACCCTTCAGGGAGTCATGGGCCATGGCTCGCTCATCCATCTTCATCAGTTACAGTCACAAGGACAGGGAATGGCTCTCCCGGCTTTCGGCTCAACTCGGCGTGCTCGAGCAGGAAGGCGACGTGGGAGCCTGGAGCGACGAAAACCTGAAGGCGGGGGACGACTGGCCGCGCGAAATCCGCGAGGCCCTGGACAGTGCGAAGATCGCCGTGCTCCTCGTGTCCGCGAACTTTCTGAACTCGAAATTCATCATGCAAAAAGAAGTACCCGTGCTGATGGAGCGATGGCGTAGCGGCAGCCTCAAGATCCTCCCGCTGATCGTGACTCCGTGCAATTACGGGCTGAGCACCCTCCGGGAGATCGACCCCCGGCCGAAACACCGGGATTCCGTGGTGGACGGAAGTCTCGGGGACCAGGAAAGAGACCTTCGCGACATCACCGCCGAGATCGCCAATCTTCTCGTGCCGGAGGCTCCACAACCCTTGGGCGGCCGGAAACCCGTCACGGGCCCGCCCGGGCAGAGGATCGTCACGCGGCCGGCGGCCCGGCACGATGCCTATGCCCTCCTCGACATCAGGCTGAGCCACCGGGAGTGGGACCGGTACTGCGTGGAGCTCGGCTTCACCCATTCGGGCGACACCACGCCCCCTCTCCCCCTGACCCATTTTGTTTCCTTCGACCTCCCGAGCCTCTTTGGGATCCTGGACGAAGCGGAGTACGCGCGCCGGCTCCGCAATCTCCTGTTTCCCGAACCGTCGCACAGGGATTTTCTTCGGGCGGCGCAGGATTCCGCTTCGGCGCTCCATGTACCGCTGCATCTGCGGATGTCGATTTCCGCCTGTGCCCGCGAGCTGCACTGGCTGCGGTGGGAGCTTTTGATACGGGGCGGTCCGGCGGAAAACGACCTCTCCTTCGAATCCACGTGCCTCGCGCGCTACGCGGCGGCGGACGTCCGCAGCTGGCGCGACATCCAGCACAGGCCGAAACGGCCCCTGCGCGCCTTGCTCGTCGCGGGGCTGACGGACTGGTTCAAACCTTCGGTCCGGTCCACGGATGCAAAGGACCCGGGAATCGAGAAGTGCGCCCGGGCCGGGAGCATCCTGGAAGCATCCGGGCTGGCGACCACCCGCGCACTGGGATACCTGAACGGCGACGCTTTCAAGAGCGAGCTCAGGACGACCGCCCCCGACATCCTCACCGTATGCGTCGACCTCCCCGAAGTCGACGAATCCATCGAGCCGGGACCCGCGGGTGTGGAATGGTGGGCGTCGCGGCTCGTGAATCTGCCGATTGCCGAGGCATTCCGGGACATCGAAATGCCGCCGCGCCTGGTGATCCTGTGCCCCGTCGTCCGCGGCGGGCGCCCCGAGGCAGCGGAATCGCATTCCAGGTGGTTTTCCATCCTGCGTGAAGCCTATGAGCTGGCCCAATCCGGAGTGCTCGGCGTTCTGGCGCTCCAGGCGGATCTCGATGACGTGACGTGGGAGGCGTTCTTCAAGGCGTTCCTCGACAACCTCGCCACGAACGGGCGAATGGACCATGCCCTTCACGCAGCTCGCGCGGCCGCCAAGGCCTCCGGCCGGCCGTGGGCTCCGGTGTTGATCTCCTGCCTTCGCACCCCGCGCATCTGGTACGAACCGCGGTTCACCGAGGGAACCCGGGTGGACGCAACCTGGGACACGCTCCTTATCAAGATCAAAAACGGCGAATGCACTCCCATCATCGGTCCGGGGCTCAACAGCACCATCGCGAGGCTTCGCACGGAGATCGCCCTGTCCTGGGCCGAGAGCTACCAGTACCCGATGGCCTTTCACGAACGGGTCAGCCTGCCTCAGGTGGCCCAGTACGTGGCCAGCGTCTACAAGGAAGATTTCGTCTACTCGCACTACGAGGAGAAAATCCGGGAGATCATGCTTCGCCGCTACGGCGCGCGCATCGACTCCGAGCACCGCGAGCTCCCCCTCGACCGTTTTCTCACCGAGGTCGGGAAGGTCATACTGGGGCGCAGGGATGACGAGCCCCACAAGATCCTGGCCGACCTTCCCTTTCGCCTGTACGTCACGGCGAGTCTCAACTCCTTCCTGAGCGACGCGCTTCGCCGTTCGGGAAAGGCGCCGCGGGAAATCGTGCTCGGTCTTGGGGAATCCCCCGCGGTTCGGCTGAGACCCGAACCGTCTCCGGAAAAGCCTCTCGTCTATCACCTGTTCGGTCACTTCGGCAGGCTTCGCGAAACCGTGCTCACGGAAGACAACTACTTCGATTTCCTCATCCACTTCTGGAAAAACAAGGAAACCATCCCGCAGATGGTGCGCGCGGCGCTGATCAACACAAGCCTCATCTTTCTCGGCTTCAAGATGCACCACTGGGATTTCCGGGTGCTCTTTCGCAGCCTCCTGTCGCAGGAGGGAAAGGAGAAACGCTCCAGGCACATGCACGTGGCCGTGCAGATCGACCCGGACGACGACCAGGTGGTCGATCCGGAGCGCGCGCGGGATTACCTGGAAAACTACTTCTCGGCTTTTTCAGACGCCGACATCAACGTCTACTGGGGTTCCGCGGAGGACTTCCTCCAGGAGCTCAAAAGGCGCTGGGATGGATTCAAGGGGTGATTCTCATGGAAAAGCACAGCCCTTACGTGGGACCCCGCGCCTACCGTTACGGCGAGCGGCTGTACGGGCGCGACAGGGAATCGCGCGACCTTTTGAACCTGGTGCTGGCCGAGCGCATCGTGCTGCTCTATTCGCCCTCGGGAGCCGGAAAGTCTTCCCTCCTGGCGGCGAGCCTGGTGCCTTTTCTCGAGCAGGAAGGCTTTTTGGTGCTCCCCCCCGCCAGGGTCTCGGGAGAGCCGGCTCGACGCGCCGCCGCCGGCGCCGTGAATCCTTACGCGGCAAGCCTCATTCATTACTGGGAAGACGCGCGCCCCAAGGACATCCGTCCCATCGACGACCTGGGGGGCATCGACCTCGCCGGTTATTTGACGCAGCGTTCCTGGATACGCAACGATCCCGGTCTGAAGGCCCTCATCCTCGACCAGTTCGAAGAGATCCTCACGCGAAATCCGCTGGACCAGGACGCCAGACACGAGTTCTTCCGTCAGCTGGGCATAGCATTGCAGGACAGGAACAGGTGGGCCGTCATCGCCATGCGCGAGGAACACATCGCCGGTCTCGACCCCTACCTGGACTATCTTCCGACCCGCCTCGCAACCCGCTACCGGCTGGATTTGCTGACCCACGAAACGGCGCGGGAAGCCATCGCCGGCCCCGCTGAGTCCGTTGGCGTCGCCTACCATGCCAGGGCCCTGGACAGGCTGGTCCATGAGCTCACGGTGGTGCGCGAGCCCGGTGTCGAGCCTTACCAGACCCCCTACGTGGAACCCCTGCACCTCCAGGTGGTCTGCGACCGCCTGTGGCAGCGGCTGCCCGACGGCATAACCGAGGTAGGCCCGAAGCTCGTGGACACCGCGGGCACGGTTGCCGAAGCCCTGGAAGGGTTCTACCGGGGCGCGGTTCAAACCGTCCTCCGGCAGGACGCCGTGAAAGAAACGGGGTGTGACGAAAAGCGGATCAGGGACTGGTTCGAACGCGAGCTGATCTCGCCCGCCGGGTTGCGCGACCAGTTGCAGCGAGGAGGCACCTTCACGGGAAGCCTGCCCAACCCGGTCGCCGAGGCGCTGGAGGAGCGGTATCTCCTGCGTTCGGAAAACCGCCGGGGAACCATCTGGTACGAGATCGCCCACGACAGGCTGCTGGAGGCCGTCAGGTCCGACAACCGCGCGTGGTACGGCACCCAGGACGAAGCCGTGCGGCTTCTGAGAGACGGGGCCGAGCGATACGGGGCCCAGCGAGGGGGCCGGGCATCGGATCTTGCCGAGGGCCGGTTCCTCGTCGGAGAACCGCTCGAACGGGTTGAAGCCTGGGCCGCCGCGAACGTGAAATCGCTCTCCGATGCGGAGAAGAATTATCTCGACGCCTGCCGAGAAAACAGGAGAAGGGAGCAGGATAAAACCCGCCTGTCGAGAATGATCCGCCTGGCGGTCAGGACCATCCTCGTGCTCCTGGCGGTGGCGACCGCCGTGCTGTGGCGCTTCGGGCACAATGCGCGGGTCGCGCAGACCGACGCGCGCATTCACAGGCTCCTCTCCGACGCCGCCCAGGCGCGCTGGCGGGACTACGATCACGAGCTTTCCGTTCTTCTGACCCTCCAGGCCGAAAGGTTCTCAGAGCGGATTAAAGTCTCGCCCGAAGTGAAATCCCGCATCATGAACCACCTCCGAAACACCTTGCTCCTGCGCCCCTTCACGCTGAGCCCGCAGCTCCCCGGCGCCCTCAAGGACCACGTTGACCCCCGCAAGACAGCCTTCCTTGCCAACTTCCCCGATGAGTGGCTTATCGCCATGGCATCGGGCGAGAAAAAAATCGAGATCCTCCCGCTCAGGCGGGACCGGGAAAACTGCCCCCGACCGGTGCTCGAAACCCGCGACGGCATACGGTCCCTGGCGCCCGGCCAAGCGGGGCGCCACCTGGCGGTCGCCACGGAATCCGGCGTCGAGCTGTTTCCTGCGGAAAGGCTCCGTTGCGCGGAGAAGTCGAACCTGCCCGTCAAGGCTGACGTGCATTTCCCGCTGCCGTCCGCCCCGAGCGGCCCGTTTTGCATGACCGCCGACGACTCCCTGCTCTTCGTCGCAACGGAAGGCGGCCGCATCGAGTGCCGTAGCGTCGGCGACGCCGCGGCATGCCCCGCCGGCTTTCCCGTCGAATACGGCGGCGACGGCTTCACCGTCACCGCCATGGCCTGCGAACCCAAAGGCCGGTGGGTCGCATTGGGAGAGAAGGCGTCGAGAGGCGCAAAAGGCAGGGTGAGCGTGCTGCCGCTGGAGACAGGAAAGCCTGAGAGCCCGCGGATCTTCGAGAACCGCTTCGATGACTGGCCCGAAGAGGCGAGAAAGCCGCTCGAAGAACTCCGCGACTGGCTCGATTACGGGGTCGCTGCGCTCCTGCCGATGCCGGACGGCCGCCGGCTGATCGCCGTTTTCCGGCATGGACCGATTGGCATCCTGCCGATTCCGGATGCGCTCGATGTAAAGCCTCAAATGATCTATGCCTGGCCCACCCTGGCCAGCTTGGCCGTTTTGAAGTCCGGCTCCCAGGTTGGCAGGACCAGTATGTTCCACCATCGAATTCCCAAGTTCCTCAAGGCCGCTCTCATCGGGAATGATGGCCTGCTCGCCGTCGGCAGTGAGAAGTTCCTTGGCGAATGGGACCTCAGGTCGTTTTATGCAGATCCTTTCGAAAAAGAGCAGGTGAGCCTGGAGGGGCCGAACCCGCCTCCGCGCGTCTACGCCGGCTACCGCGAGATCAGGCCGTCCCAGGCTTCCATCGTGGCTTTGAGCGCCCTGGAAAGAGGGAGCGTTCTGGCCGAGGTCGATGCCGAGCTCAACGCCCGTCTGTGGCTACGCAACGGCCTCGTGAAAGACCTGCATTCCACGGTTCCCGTGAGGCTCGACAACGCGCGTTCCGAAAAGAACGTGATCTGGACGCTGGGATTCATGGCCGGCGGGCGCATGCTCGTCGCCGGGGGTTCCAGCTATCTCACCTTCCCTGAAGTGAACCCGCAGACCCTCGAAAGACCGAAGGGTTCCAACGCGCTGTGCCACACGGGAAGCTATCGCAGGATGTCCTTCAGCCCCGACGGGCGGCGCCTGGCCGTGGTTGCCAAGGACTACAGGCAGGTGATCCAGGGTTGCCGAACCTCAGCGTCCGGAGGCGTCCATTCCGTCCTGGTGATGGATCTCGGCCGCGCATCCGGACCGGGCAGCCTGGAGCAGCCCTGGATCATGGATGTTCCCGACACCGAGGGTTTGTGGAGTGTCGCCTGGGCGAAGGGGAAATGGACGGGAGGCCGGGACCTCATTGCGAGCGGGGATTACACGGGAAAGGTCCGGTTGTGGCTGCTCGATGAAGCCGGGAGCCCGCCCGAAGACCGGCCCCCCCAGTTCTTGCCCGGAACCCGCGCCAGCCGCGTCTGGGCGCTCGCCCTGCACCCGACCGCTCCATACCTGGCGCTCGGGACCGACGACGGCGCGCTGGAGATCTGGCGGCTTACCGTCGATGGTTCCGGGCGGATCGACGGCGAATTATTGAGAAACCCCGCGTGGATTCCGCAGGGATCGGTTTGGGCCCTCGCCTGGAGCCCGGACGGGAACGTGCTCGCCTTCGGCAACGGAAGCGGCTACGTGGGAGTCGTTTCGACCGCAGACCTGGAAGGCGGTTCCTGGCAGGTTCGTCAGCGCAGGTTCGCTCATACCATGGGAGTGACGTCCATCGCTTTCTGCAACGGTCCCGAAACGGGCGCGCGCAAAGGAGAAGGGGTCGGCGCGTGCCGCCGCGACACGTTCGCCAGCGCCGGGAATGACGGCAGAATCATCCTCTGGATCTTTTCGAAGGAGGCGCAACCGCGGGTTTCCCTCCGCCAGGACCAAACACTGGAAGGAGCCAGGGGGGAAGTGCTCTCCGTTGCATTCAGTCCCGACGGAGGTCTGGTCGCGGCCGGCGATACGAGAGGGCAAGTCCATGTCTGGCGCGTCGAGAGCGAATCCGTTCCGAAAAAAGCCTGCCGGGCGTTGAGCCGCAACCTGTCCCGGCAGGAATGGGCGGATCACGTCGGGACCAGGGATGAGTACGAATGCACGTGCCTCGACATTCCCCCGGAGCCGGGCGTGACCGGCCAATCGTGCAGGCAGGCTTCCGCCGGAGGCTTTCATACTGACTTACGTTCAACAGTCACAAACGGGGGGGATCCGTTCACCCCCATGGATAACAATTGTTCCTGAGTTCACACTAATCGCTCAACACTATGGCGTGAAATATGAGTCTACATTTTCACGGTAAGATGACGGAGTACCGGATCAGCGCAAGGCATGGCGGGCTGGGATAACCCCCTCCCCTTGCTACAAATCGCATAAATGTAGGGGCGGGCTTTATGCCCGCCCGCCGAATAGTATCGTCTTGCACGCAATTGCCCATGGCGCCGGCGTCACCACAAGGCATGAAAACAGACTCACACGGGAGTCTATTTTCTAGGTGACTTAGTCTCAAAGGATTCGGGAACCGCCGCGGAACGGGCGTGACGGTCTCTTCGCCCGCGAAGCAGCGAGAATGGGCGTATTCGAGATCGTTTTGCAGGATGCTTCCCTCATTTCGGTCACATCGAAAACCCGTATCGCCGGGACACCCCGGCGTCGATCCGCGGGTGCGCCGGCGATGACCGCCGCCGCGCCCGACCGGGAGGCCGCCGATGAAGCAAACGGAGTCAGCCACCGACAGAGAACGGATTGTCGAGACGGCTTGGCGGGACCAAGCGGTCTGGTCCCGCGCGGCCGATCATCTCAAGGCCGAGCTCACCGCGTGGCGCGGCCGCGCGGCGATTGCGGGCGTGGCGGGCGCCTTCCTCCAGACGCTCGCCGCCTCGCCGCTGCTCAAAGCGGTGGAAAAGTGGTGGTGGCTTCGCCCGTCCATCGCGCTCGCGGGCGCGATCATCCTCGCGGTCGTCCCCTATGTGCTTCGGACGAAAGTGACGAAGGAGCGGGTGAAGGACTGGGTTCGCGCCCGCTCGACGTCCGAGGCGCTCAAGGAAGTGATCTACAGGTACCTGGTCGGCGTCCGCCCCTTCGGGCCGGCGGCGTCTCCGGGCGAGCTCGTTGCGCGATGCGGCAAGATAAAGAAAAAGGTGCAGGATCTCAACCTGCACGCCGCATCCGTCGAACCCCCGCAAAAGAAGCGTCCGCGCGCGTTCACCATCGACGAATACGTGGAAGCCCGCGTGAACGACCAGGTTGAGCGCTACTACCTCCCGAAGGGCCATGGGAAGGCCCTTGCGGCTAAACGTCTCCACGCCCTGGAGTTCTGGCTCGGCGTGCTCGCCCTCGTCATGGGCGCCCTGGCAAGCGCGGCGGCGGCGACCGGGTGCGCGCAGCTCTCCATGGTCGGCCCCTGGGTGGCCGTGGCGACCACGGCCGGAGCCACGGTCACCGCGCACCTGGCGGCCTCCCGCTGCGATCATGAAGCCATTGTCTACTTCGGCACGGCCGACCGCCTGACCGCCCTGCGCGATCGGTGGGCGAGCGACCCGAACCGGACGGACCCGGCCCGCGTCGCCAGGTTCGTGGACGATTGCGAACACGCCATTTCAACGGAAAACGAGGCCTGGCTCGCCAAGTGGATCCGGGACCAATCCTGAGAGCGAAACCCGAGCGCGAGACTCACGGCCGTCGCCGACACGGTGTTGCTTTTCGCTCTCTGTCGTAGAGACGCGTAAAGGCTTCGGGCGATTGAGGCTTCGCCGGCAGGAAGTTCCACATCGAGAATCATTTTTTCCTCTTGACACCAACCCGGAAGCGCCCGAGAATTTTCGCAGAATTCGTTGTGTGTATTCGTTGCAGGGCAAACCGCCCGAAAGGCCGAGGCGCGAGGCCGCCGCCCTGGTTCCAGGCGTGAGGCGGCAGCGAGGTTTCGGGCGAACCGGACGTTCCCGCGGGGGCGCTTTGCGCTCGACATGACATGAAAACCGAAACCGGGGGATATCCCGGGGTGATTCCGCATCCGAGGGGCAGGACAGCGCCCGATCCGAAGTCCGGGGTTGGCGTTCGTTTCCGCCTCATGACGCAAGGCATTCTGTTCCGTGACATTTTGTGTTTTGGAGCTTTCCCGGCAAATCCGGAGAATCCGGCGGCAAGAATGCACGGCCGGCCGGTGATGGTCTCCGGCTGGGTGCCCTCCCCTGTCCCGGCTCGATAGAACGGACGGCGGTCTTGCCGACACCCCCGGGGAGGCAGGCCCCCTGTATTGCGCCGGTGGAATGGGCGAGGGCGGGAGCTCCGCCATCCTTCGCGGGGATGCCGGAGGCGCGCGTGGGCACTATGAAGCCGTGCCCCCCTTGTACAGCTTCCTTGTGAGTCTGTTTTCATGCTTCGCGAGTCTCGCAGTGGGCATGGGCAATGGCGTTCAAGAGGGTAATATTGGCGGGCGGGCATAAAGCCCGCCCCTACCGCCCAACCGGGGCATCTCCATGGATAATCCGCCCGGCACAGTGACATGGCATGACACGCCCACCGCACGGCCTGGCGAACTGGTATTGTGCAATCTTGAACGCGAATTGGTATTACACCTGGCCGGGCATGAGTCTCGGCTCGGCATGGGCCCCACGGGAATCCATCCGGGGGGAATCAGTTCCTCCGGAAATCCGTCCGGGCGGACCTTCGTTCCCCCAGGCATCCAGCCGGGGAAAATCCGTTCCACTGGGAATCCGTTCCACCGGGGATCTGTCCTACCCGGCATCCGTTCCGCCGGGAATCCGATCCACCGGGAATCTATCCCGCCGTGTACCCTGCACGGCTCCGGTTTGCGCGAATTGAACCACAGAACAAAGAGGCGTTTGCCATGAGCAACTCTCTGAAATCATCCATCCACCACAACTCCCCAAGATCACGGATTCGCCATGGCTCCCCAACGTCACCGACTCGCCATGGCTCCCTGAAATCGCCGGCTTGTTTAAGCCACGGACGGCCGGATCGTGCACCGAAACCGCCATGGGAGCGTCACAACTCCCCGAATCCGCCGGCTTGCCTCAATCGTCCGAATCCGCCGGCTTGCCTCAGCCGCCTGGAATCGCGGGCATGCTTCAAACGTCCGAAATTGCCGGGCTGCCGCAGCTCCCTGAAATCGTCGATTTGCCGCAATCTCCTGAAGTCGCTGCTTTGCTGCGCGGGGCTGCTGCTGTGTCTCGCGGCCACGGCCCACGGGACCCCGTCGGACGATCCCGAGGTCCTCGCGCACCGGGGAAAGCCCATCGCCGGCGAGGGAACGGAAATGCCGGTCCTCACGCTCGCCAGGCCCGAAGGCGGCTGGACCACGTCCATGCAGGTCGAAGTCGCCGGGAGTTGCTCCGACACGACGGCCGACCCCATCGCGGCCAACATCAACGGCGTGCGCTACTACATCCGCACCAAGGACGGCCGATTCTCACGGAAATTCCCCGCCGCCAAAGGCCGGAACACGGTCATCGTGGAATGCGCCAACAAGGCGGGCGTCGCCCGCGCCACCGCCTCCGTCGAAGCCATGATCAGCCCGATTCCCCTCAAGGTCGTGCTCACCAGCGACACCGATTCCGTCTACACCGACCTCCACGTCTACGAACCCGACAAGACTCACGTCTACTGGGCCAAGACCGACTCCCCCACCGGCGGGCTGTTCTTCCTGAACCAGCAGGACGGATCGTTCGACCTCGCGGGCTTCGGTCCGTACATCTACGCGCACCCGGCCCCTCCCCCGGGCGTGTTCCGCATCGACGTCAACTACTGGCCGGGAGGCGCCGTGCAGCACACCCTCGCCAACCTCGACATCATCACCGACGAAGGGCTGCCATCGGAAAACCGCAAACGCGTGCGGACTCCTCTGGCCCGCCCCGGCGAAACCCGGATCCTCGCCTACGTCGTCATCCGCGGGAACAACCAGGCCCCGAAAATCTACGTGCCGTCCCAGGATCCCGAATCCGACATGCCCCCGGAGGTGGTCGAATACAAGCGCAGGGGCGAGCCCCGCGAGGAGGAGGATTACGCCTATCTCGCCCCTTCCGACGAACGGGCCGTCCGCGAGTCGGTGACCCGCCTGGCGCTGCTCCAGGCAAGGAAGCTCAGCAGGCGCTGGGAGGAGCGGCAGCGAGACTGCTCGGGGCTCGTGCGCTTCGCCTACCGGGAAGCCATCGAGGTCCGTTCCCCAAGGCAGCAGCAAAAGCTCGGAATCCCCGCCACCCTTCACCTGCCGCCGGTATCCCCATTGTCGAGAAGGCTCTTCCCCCGCTATCCCTGCATCTGGCAGATTGGCTACGACAGCGACGGACAACCGCGCTTCGGACCTTTCGCCGACGCCGAGACCCTCGTCGGTTTCAATTTCCGCAAGAAGGCCCGCAGCCTCGATGCCGCCTCGAGCGGCGACCTGCTCGTCTTCCGAAAGAGTTTCGAGGACGACCAGCCGTATCACCTGATGATTTTCGTTGAAGACCGCCCCGAGAACCTGGCGGTCTACCACAACGGAGAACGGGGAGAAGAAGCCCGAGTCCGGGTGGTCCGGATGAGCGACCTCATGCGGTCCCCCGACCCGGTCTGGATCCCCGGCGCCGATAACCCTCACTTTCTGGGAGTCTACGAGTGGAACCGCATCAAACCGGGAAATCGAAAAACGTCCTGATCCTGATCCTCGCGCTGGCCGCCGGCGTGGGGCTGCTGGTCTTCTGGGCCTACAGGGCGCTCTACGCCACCGGCATCGCCGAGCTCGTGCGCGCCGATCTTCCCATGCTCGAGCTGCGGCTGGAATTCATCGACCTCGACGGGGATACCGTGATGCCCCAGGATTCGAGGCTCCTGGGAAAGGCCGCCGCCAAGGACGAGAAGCCGCCCCCGGCGCCCCTCCCGGAAGGCTGCCCCGAGCTCGTCGGGGGCGATACCACCGCGAGCCCCGCCCTGTCCGCGAAAGAAAAGGAAGCCGCATCGGAGTGCCCGCGCGTGGCCAGGTGGGTGGTCAAGCGGCATCCCATCGGGCTCACCCTCCATTTCCGGGACGCCGCCAAGGTCCTCGCCCTGTTCGAAAACAACGCGCAGGTCAAGGAGCTCTTCTCCTCCAGGTTCTTCCAGGGACTCTTCTACGATCCGCTGCACGGCGCCGGCGTGCGGGCCGAAGACCTCCACCTGGAAGGGCTTTCCGGAGCCTTCTGGGCGAGGCTCATCCGGGAGGCGCTCGGAGCCCGCGCCGAGCTCCACTACGACATGGCGCACGGCAGGAAGGGGTTCGTCTTCTCCTTCGTGCGCGGTGAATGCCCGTTCGCTTCGAAGGCCCTGCCCGTCATCGTACCCGCCCTGGCCCGGAGCGGCTTCAAGATCCCGGCGATGCGGGATCCCGTCCTGGAGATGCGCATGGGCCCGCAGCGCGTCTTTCTCACCCAGTATGAAGACCGGGTCTACCTCGCCAACGGCCTCGAAGCCCTGATCAACACCATCGAGAACATCGGCCCGGCCGGCGGGGACCTCCCCAAATCGCCGCTGGTGCTGACGGTACGGGCGGAAGCCTTCTTCGACAAGGTTTTGCCGGTGCTCTTCGGCCGCAGTACCTGGGCCGCGGACTTCGGGTTCGGAACCTCCCCCGACTCCCCGGGCATGCTCCGGTTTCCCTCGGGAAAGTATGCCGAGCACCTGAGGCCCGGGCTGTTCAAGGGCGTCCTCGCGGGCATCCCCCACGACACCTTCGCGGCCGTGGCCATGAGCTTCCACCTGCCGCCGAAAATGACCGACGGGGAATGGCGCCGGCTCGCCACCCGGGGCCCGGCCGATTCCAAAACGGGCGGCCCGGATGAAAGCGGCGTCGCGCTGCTCTGGGACATCGCGTCCGAAGGCGAGCGCATTTCCCGCATGGGCATGGTCATCGCCAACCAGAAGACCCCCGGCGACATCGAGGCATTCAAGCAGTACTTCACCGATCCCGACCTGACGGAAACGTGCGGCGGCGGAACGGTCTTCCTGGCCGCCACGTCGCGGGAGCTCCTGGTGCGCATGAAGGAATCCTGCGAAGGCCAGTCGCTCAGCGTGCTCAACTGGGAGCGCGGTTCCAGGGCGAAGGAATACGAATCCGCCCAGTGCTTCCTTTTCGCGAACCCGGGCACGGCCATGCGGGAGCTTTTCCTGGCCGGCGGGGCCAAAAGCGGGCAGATCGGGGAATTCGAACCCCAGTGGAAGCAGGACTACGAACAGGCCAAGGAAGCGATGCGACGGGACGGGGAAAAGGTTTTCGGCAGCCTCCCCATCGTCGCCTACGCGGGAAACGCGACGCCGAAGGCGGCGACCGTCGAGTTGCGGGAACTGATCGTCAAACAGGGGGCATCACGATGAAGATCGAACGATTTGCTTTCCTCTTCGCCGTCCTCGGATTGCTGCTCCCCGTCGTTGCCGCGCCGCCGGCCCATGCGGGCAGCCCGTTTTATCTCACCGTCGATCGCAGCTTCTCCCACAACGAAAAACCGCAGCTCAGGATCGACTACACCGACCCGTCGAAACCCCTGCTGCTGCGCGTACTTCGTCCAAAGGATCTCGACCGGTTCCTGGACGGCCAGTTCAACGTCAGCCGGAGCTACGAACGCCCGGTGTCGCAACTGAACCCGGGGCATTACTTCGTGAAGGGGCTCAACCAGGCCGAATCGCCCCTCAAGACGTGGAGAGGCATGCTGAGCGCCGAATTTCGCAAGAGCTTCAAGGACACGGCGTTCAACAAGGCCCTGCTTGATACCACGCCGGGGGACATCGCCGCGGCGCCGCACCAGATCGTCCACGGCCCGCCCCAGGGTCTCGGCGTGGTCCGTGAGTACTACGTGGACCTCGAACACGCCGGAACGGACGCCAAAGACATCGGCTGGTGGTTCGCGGACAGCGGCTGGCAGGAACGCAGCTACAAGGTTCGAACCATCGCGCTGGACCCGCTGCCCGACGGGGTCTACCTCATCCAGGCCGTGTCCGGAAGCGCCGAAGGCCAGTGCCTCATGCAGGTGAGCAGCCTGGCCGCGCAGGTGAAGCAGTCTACGGAGCAGCTGGTGGTGCGGGTGATCGACCGCGAGCAGCAGCCGGTCCGGGGCGCGGCGGTGAGCTACCGGGACGGCAGGGGCAAGTGGATCGACGTCGGCAGCAAGACCGACGGGGCCGGAGAAGTCTTTTTTTCCAACCCCGCGGGAAACCTCGACGGGAAGCTCCTCGTCAGGGCGCAAACCGGGGACGGCCGCCAGGCCCTGACCGACACCGATTTTCTGCCGGCCGTCTCCAACGACGATTCGGTCTTCATCGTCACCGACCGCCCGATTTTCAAACCTGGGGAGACTTTCTTTTATAAGGGCATGGTACGGGCGCTCGCGAACGGGGAGCTCAAAGCCCCCGATTTCGCCGGGAAACAGGCCCGGATCACCCTGGTCCGCTCCGACGGCAAGGACACGGGGCTGCAGGCCGCCGTTCCGGTGACCGACTTCGCGTCGTTCAGCGGCAGCTTCGGCCTCGATGAAGCCCAGACCCCGGGACTCTACCGCCTGATCGCCGAGCTCGAAGGCAAACCCTACGGAGGTGAATTCCGGGTACGCGACTACGTGAAACCCGTCTTCTACATGGAACTGATCGAACGCAGTCCCACCGTCGTGCCCGGCGAGCCCTTCGCCATGAAATTCCGAACCCGGCGCTACAGCGGAGGCGTGCCCAGGGACGTGAAATACGAGGTGTACCTCTACCAGAAGAAATTCGAAGCCCCGCAGTGGGTGGCCGAAGCCGGCGGGGGCCTCGGAACCGGCACGGATTATTTCGGCCAGGTCCGGTCCTCCTCGGCCCTCACGGAACCCAGGCGCATCTACAGCTCCGTGGAGAAACGGCTTGCCGACGCGGCCCGCGAATACGGGATGAACACCTGGGATTCCGCGCCCCTGATCGATGAATCCGGCGAGACCTCCTTCTCGTTCACGGTGCCGAAAACCGATTCCGCGGGCCAGGGCGAATGGATCTACACGGTCATGGTGCGCGCGCTGGATCGCGCCGGCTCCCAGGCGATTCTCACGGAAAACATTTACATGACCGTCTCGGAAGCCCAGCCGTCGATCCGGTTTTCAAAAACCATCGCGCAGGTGGGAGAAAAAGGGCTCACGGTTTCCGTGCGATCCACCTACCCGGACGGCAAGCCCGCGCCCAACGCGGGCGGCGTCCTCGATATCGGGATCGAGCGCGGAGGGGAACCGGCGGCCGGGTTCGTCAAGCTGCCCTTCACCACCGACGCGCGGGGAAATCGCGACATCGAGCTGCCGGAGCTCACCGGCCGGGGCAGGCTGCGCGCCGTCGCCACCCTGGAGACGCTCGACGGCAAGCCCATGAAGCACCCGTCCGCCTCGCAGCCGGTGGCGATGGTCGTCGGCGGAGCTCAGGGAGAAGCCGTTCTCGACAACCGGGAGCTCGAGCTCTACACCGCCGGGACCATCCTCAGCCCGGGCGAGAAGGCGAAGGTCTTCGCGCTCCTTCCTGCCGGGTGGGGCAAAAGCGACAAAGGCACCGTCTGGGAGACCATTTCCGGGCGCAAAATCTACGGGGTCAATTCGAGGGAGTGCCAGGGCCGAAGCTGGTGGTTCGAAGTGGAAGCCCGGCCCGAATACGGCACCGGCTTCTACCACACGGTCACCGTGCCGGTGAGCGGCGGCAAATACCGGGAGCAGACCCTGGGATTTCGCATCATCCCGTGGGCGAAGCGTCTCACGGTGGATATCCGTCCCGAGCGCGAGGAATGGGAGCCGCTGAAGCCTTTCCGCATCGATCTCGAAGTGAAGGACGCCGAAGGCAGACCTTCTCCCGACACGGAATTGACCGTGACCATCGTGGACCGCGCGGTGTACGCGGTACAGTCCGAGCTCCGTCCCGGCGTGTTCGACTTCTTCTATCCCCTGCCGAGGCTGAACCTGGCCACGTTCTATTCGGACGAGCTGCAGGGGTACGGATACGCGGATCTGCTCAAGAAACCCAACTTCAGCCTGGGCGCGCTCAAAAGCCGGAGCAAGCTGCCCAAGAAGGCCATGCGGGACACCGCCGGATGGTTCCCGCACGTGGTGACCGACGGCATGGGACGCGCCTCGATCACCGTGGATCTGCCCGCAAACGTCACCGAATGGCTGATCACGGCCATCGCGGCGGACAAGACGGGGAGAGTCGGCGAAGCGACGGGAAAATTCCGAACGGTCACGGACATCCTCCGGGAGGTGATCGCTCCCCAGTTCCTGCGCTTGGGCGAAGAGGCGCTCGTGCACCTCAAAACCGTCAACCAGGCGGACCGGACCGTATCGCTCAAGACCAGGATCGAGTTCGACGGCGGCGTTTCCCTGAAACAGGGCAGGCAGGAGGAGGAATTCACCATTGAAAAACAGGGGGAACGGCTGTCGCCCCTGGTTCTCGAGGCCGCGGGAGGCCAAGGAACGGCAACGCTCCGGGTGGCTTCCGAGGCCAGGGAGGACATTCACGTGGGAGGCGCGGAAGAATTCGACATCCCGCTCCGGCCCGCGTCGACGCGGCTGGTTTTCCCCGGCGTCCCGGACAAGGACCGGCTGATCGCCAGGCTTCCCAAAGCGGGGAAAGTCGGCGAAGTAAAGGTGCAAGTGGTCTCGGGCCTGCTGGGAGCGGCCTTGAACGCGGCCGCGGTCCTGGTCGCCTACCCTTACGGCTGCACCGAACAGCTCGTCCACTCCACCGTGCCCAACCTGGTGCTCATGGATCTCGTGCGGCGCGCGGGACTGTCCAAGGAAGACCTGGGGCCGCTCGCCGACGTCCTCTCGCGGGCTGAATCCAACGCCGTGTTCGGCATAAGGAAATTGCTCCGCAACCAGAAAACCGACGGCGGTTTCGGACTTTGGCCAGCGGACCCCGAGCCGTCCATAGGGGTGACCGTGACGGCGCTCTACGCGCTCAAATTCGCCGGGGATCTCAAGGTCGAAGGGGCACAGGGCGCGTACTTCAAGGCGCTGGACTGGCTTCGGAACGCCAGGCGAACACCCGAATACCGGCGGCAGGGCGGCACGGTGGTCGGCTACGAGCTGGCGAGGCTTGCCGAGTTGCGCTACTACGATTCCCAGTTCGAGGAACAGATCGCCTACGTGGAAAACCTCCTCGGAGACAAGACCGTGCCCGTGCCCGACCTGGTCAACGGGCTGGCCCTTTTTGCCGGATACCGAAAGAATTCCTGGTACCGTTTCAACGAGCGCTTCAAGGACAGCGGGGCCATGGAGGAGCTGATCGAAAAGCTGAAGAAGGCGCTGGAAGCCTTCGATCCCGACGGGTACCTCAAAGCGGCGGGCGAGGACCGGGAGGCGATCGATTCCCTGGGCTTCGGGTTCGGGGTCCCGAGCGTCGTCTCGGCCGCCATGGGCGTCCTGGAGGAGTTCGACGCGCTCCCGCAGGAGCTCGAGGCCAGGCTCACGCGGATACTGCTCGCACGTATGAAAAACGGCTACTGGACGTCGACTTTCGACACGGCGCAGGTGATTTTCAACACGCGCAAGATCCTCGAAAAGCAGGCGCGAGCCGTCGCCGAAGAAGCGAAAACGGGGCGGCGTGTCCTCGCCGTGCGCAAAGCCGACGGACAGGTGCTGGGGGAGCTCGCCCGCATCCCGGCGGGTTTCGTGGGCACATTCACCGATCCCGGAACCCCGGAGCAGGTTTCGGAGCTCCGGGTGGAGGGATTGGAGCCCACGGATTCCGCGTATTCCGCCACGGCCGTGGATGTTCCGTATGAAGCGACGGCGCCGGGGAGCACGGGCCTGAGCGTTGGACGCACGTTCCGGCGGGTCACGCCGGGCGGCAGCGAGCCGCTCGACCTGTCCAGGCCGCTCCGCAAGGGAGACACGGTGGTGAGCGAGATCCGGGTCCGACGCAACCCCGTTGAGGAAGTCACCACCATTCCCAGCCGGTTCCTGGTGATCGAGGACTCCATTCCTTCGCTCGCCCGGCCCGTGGACGACGACCGGGCCGCCCTCGCGGACGCCGGCATCCGGCTCGAAAACGAAACGTACTGGGGCCTGGTCATGGACACGCAACGCCATCCCGACCGGACGGTCAGAATCGCCAAGGTACTGCCGCGCGGCGAGATCACGATCTACCAGGTCTGGCAGGCGGCGTTCGGCGGCACGGCGGTCGTGCCTCCCGCCGTCGCCTTCGACATGTACGACGAAAGCGTCCGGGGGAACACGGGAGCGGGGCGCATCCGCGTGGAGTAGCTTTGGGCATGTTCGGGTCCGCAGGCGGTTCCTGGCGTCGCGTCGTGGTCCTCGAGGCCGGCGCGGCGCTCCTCTTTTTCGGCTCGCTCGTCCATCACGCAGAGCTTGCCCGGCAGGGGACAACCGCGCTCGGGCAGCTCGAAGCGCGCGGCTACACCGTCCCCACCGGCGCGGATCCTGCGCGAGTGTACCCGGCGGTCACCGCCGGCTCGTTCGATTCCGCCCATGCCGGGGGCTGGCGCCCGGGGGTCATCAGCCTGAGGGAAAACCCGGCGGGAAGCGCCGGCCCCGAAGTCTACCTGCGCCACGAGCTGATGCACGAAGCCTGCTTCCGTACCTGTTCCGGCAGACTGCCGCTCTGGGCCGAAGAGGCCGCGGCCATCGCCTTCAGCGGAGAGGCCGCCGCGACGCCGGCTGTCCCCCCCGCCGCGGGCGACCTCGAACACCTCAGGAACAGAATCCGCCTTGGCGCCGACATGGATGTCCGCAGCTACCGGACACTCGCGCGACTCGTCGCCGCGCACGGCTGGCCGCAAAGTCCCTGCGCGGTATCGGAAGAGATCCGGCGTCTGGCGACCCCTCCCCCGCCGGTCGGAGAAATCGGCTTCAGCTATATCCTTGTGAGCCTCCTTTCGGGGAGGACCATCGAATCCGGCGGAGACATGAAGAGCAGGTATCCGCCGGGGTCGCTCCTCAAGATACCTTACGCCGCCGCGCTCCGGAACGCTCCCGACGGCCCCCTGGGGGAAGAGCTGGCGGCAAGCGATACGAAAGGGCTGCTCGAACGGTGGGGCGAGCTCGACCCGGTTGCCTGGCGATTCCTGGTTTCCTCGTCCTGCAACACCGCCCTCGCCCGGGACATCACGCCGGAGAAATTCGCATCCGGGGACGAGGGCTTCCGGCGCCAATACCTGGGAGAACGCGACCTCGACGGCGGTTTCCCGCTCGAGGCGAACCTCGGGGAGCTCGCGCGGCTCGTGCGCGCCTCCCTGCTCATGAAGCCCTCCCGCTTTGCCGGGCTTTCCATGAACGGGCGGGTCGAAAAAACGACCCTGTTCGCGGAACCCGAACAGGACCGGAAAATTCTTGCAAAACTCAGGGGCATGTCCAAGACGGGCACGACGGCCGACTCCAGGGGGAACCCGCTGGTCGGCCACCTGGCGGTGGCGTGGCCGGCGCCCGATCCCACCCTGCTCGCGGTGTTTCGCGGTCTGGGCATGAAGGGCGCTTCCACGCTCCAGCGCGCATCCCGGCTCCTAGAAGAATGGTCCGCCCGCTATCCCGCCGAATACTCCCGGGTGCGGGTGCGGCTGCTCGCGCGGGTCCCTCGGGCATCGTGGGAGGTGTTCGATGAATGCCCGAGTTTCGAGCGGCCGGGCCGGAACGGCGGGACCGAGCGCGTGAGCGCCTGCGGGCGGTTCAGGATCCTGTCGAATGTCCCCGGCAGCCGCCCGGAACGCCTCATCCGGGGTGTCGTCGAAAGCTCCGACGACGGCCGGCAGGTGGTGCTCGAAACGGATCCCGAAAGCTATGCCGATGAGACGCTGGCCGCCGAAGCCGCGCATCTCGAGGGCGACGCGGCCAAGGCCCTGCGAGCGGTGATCGTCTGGAACGGCACCCGCGGAGGCAGGCGCCACGAGGACAGTTCCTCCGTCTGCGACACCACGCACTGCATGGTGTTCCGCGGAATGGCCCCCGAAGAGTCCCCCAGGCGGGCGGTCCTCACCGATCCCCGGCTTTTGGCGCGGCTTGACGAACTTGCCGCGCGCGCGCGATTGAACTGGCTGCCGTTTTCCAAGGGCGGGGACGAAAAATGGGAGAAATCGATCCCGGCCGCCGAGGTGAGCGGTCTTGCGAGCGAACCGGCGATCCTTGACATCCGCCGCGAGCGCACCAGGGGCGGAGCCGTTCTTGTTCACCTGGTCTATCCGGCGGAAGAAGAAACCGTTCCCTGCGAGGTCTTCCGCAACCGGCTGAAGCTGCCGTCCTGCCCCGACACCATAATCCACGATGCAACCCGGAACGCATGGCGCTTCACGGGGATCGGCCGGGGGCACGGCCAGGGGCTCTCCGTGGAGAGGGCCGGGGCGCTGGCCAAGTCGGGCCGAAGCGCCGAAGCGATCCTGCGCGACGCTTACGGTCAGTGAGCGGTTCAGGCGAGCCCGGGTTCAAGGTGGCAGTGCTGACGGGCGGGCACAAAACCCGTCCCCGGCGGTGGTTTTGCGAACTCGAGAGTCGGCAAGGAACACAATGGCTATCGAGGATTTGCGATGCTTCGGGATCGCGGCCGAATTCAAAGCACTCGGGAGAAGAGATGAGGATCTGGGTCGATGCGGACGCCTGCCCGGCGCCGATCAAGGAATTGATCGTCAGAACGGCCCGAAGGCTGAAAATCCCCGCCGTTTTTGTCGCCAACAAACACATCGGAGTTCCCGATTCCGCCTTCATTTCGACGGTCCGTGTCGAGCTGGGACCCGAAATCGTGGACGAGTTCATCGCGGAGCGCGCAGAACCGGGCGACTTCACCATCACCCAGGACATCCCCCTGGCGTCGGTGCTCGTGCCCAAGGGGATCACCGTCATCAACCCCAGGGGGGAGCTCTACACCGAGGAGAACATCCGGGAACGGCTGTCCATCAGGAATTTCATGCAGGATCTCCGGGAAGCCGGCGGGATCACTCCCGGTCCCCGGCAGTTCGGCCAAAAAGAAAAACAGCGCTTTTCCGACACCCTCGACCGGGAGCTCACCAAGCGCTTGAAGCTCCAGGGAAATTGAACGGAGGCAAAATCGAAAACGGCACGGGCCGCCCGTCGACAACGGCCCGATCGATTCGTGCGACGCACGACCCGCCCGCGGCCGGGCAGGTGTTGTGTAAGCTTGAACGCACCTCGGTGTCAGTTCAGATCGATCTCCAGGGTATCGGGCCCGGTTTCCGTCATCCTGTCCTCGACGTACTTCCGGGATTGCCTGAGATCCTGCGACAGTTGAGGACCGGACAACGACACGATTCGTTCCATCAGGTGCGCGACCTTGTCATAAACCCTTTTGTGAATGTGCAGCCGGCCCTCGTCCCGAGGCACCTGCCGCAAGGCCGGCAGAGCATCCAGCACCACGTCGAGGGAATCCCACAGGAGCACGGGATTCTCGCTCATGATTCGGTCCAGCTCTTCCTGGTGCCGGGCGTAGAGTTCCGTGAACGTCCGGCGGGTCTGATCCGGAATGCGGATTTGACCCAATTGGTCCAATATGGTGGTGTCCTCGTTCAGGACGGGTTCGTTGCCGGGCTGAATCGGCTGGTCGCCCGTTCCGCCAGCCCCGCCGGGCGCCGCAGCCGCGAAGCCGAGCGCGCAAAAGGCGACCAGGAGCAAAACCAAACCCGCAACGACTCCCCGCCTCAGCTTTTCCCGCAATGCATCCTCCTTTTGATCGAAAGTCGACGACGCCCGCCGGCCAGTTTACCTCCATCCATAGCTCAAAAGCTCGTTTGCGGCAACCGCCCTCCGGGGTCAAACCTACACTTTTCACAAATCCACATTTTTCACAAAGCTCCATGAATTGGATGCGCACAGCCAAAGACGAAAATGCGCCGGTCGAGGGTATTTTCACTCAAACGGCCATTCCCGTGGGGACACCCTTGTACGATGAAAACCGGTCCCGGGGCCGCCTGATTCAATTTCCCATGTGAGGCGGGAAGCCGATGTCGCGCGGCTTCCGGAGGCGATCAATTCCGCATGGGGGCCTTATTCCTTCACAATCCGGGCCGACTTTGTTATTTTGAACGCCACACGATCGTAGGACAGCAGCGATTGAGGGTACTCCCCGAGGAGAGGATCATTGATCGGTCGAACGACCCGCAAGAGATTCTGGTTGGCCGCAATCTTCGGTCTACTCGTGTTCGCGTACACCCTCAGACAGGCAAGAATGGAACGACTCGTCCAGAACATGGGCGAGATCAACCTGTTCTGGGCCTTTCTCGCACTGGCCGCCAGCGCCCTCAGCTACATCTGCATCGGCATCGTGCTCCAGCGCCTGCTCCGGGGTGTGGGGCATCCCCTGTCGTTTTCGTCGTCGTTCAAGATTTCCCTGCTCTCCTGCACCATGAACTACCTCATGGCCGTAGGCGGGCTGAGCGGCGTGGCCGCCAAAGTCTACCTGCTGTCCAGGGAGAAGATTCCCCCGAGCAACACCCTGTCCATTTCCATCGTGCACGGGTTTCTCACCAACACGGTGGCGGTGGTGTTCATTTACCTGGGCTTTTTTTTTCTCTACAGCGAATACAAGATGGGCACGGCGCAGAAGGAATTCGGCATCGTGGTCCTGATCGTCGCATTTCTGCTCACCTGGATCACGATACAAACACTGGTGCATGAAGCCTTCCGCAAGATTTTCTGGAGGTTTCTGCTCCGGTCCGGCCTCGCCGTCAGCCTCGCGCTCAAGCATCCTCACTGGATCAACGAGGAGCGGGCGGAAGCCTTTTTCGACAACTTCAACGAAAGCATGAACCTGCTCATGAGGAAAGCCGGCATCCTGCTCGTTCCGGCGACGTTTGCCCTGCTGGACTGGGTGTTGATGTTCCTCTGCCTGAAGCTCTCGTTCATGGCGGTCCACTACCCGGTGGACAGCAAGTCCTTGCTGCTGGGCTTTTCGATGGGAATCTTCACGTCGCTCTTCTCCCTTACCCCGGCATCCATCGGCATCATGGAAGGCTCCATGGCCATATCGTTCTACTGGATGGGCCTCGACTACGAGTCCGCCCTGCTGGCCACGCTGATATACAGGCTGGCCTATTATTTCATCCCGATCCTGGTCAGCCTGTTCTTCTACAAACGCTTTTTCCCTGCCCCCGAGAGGGTCAGAGCCCATGGGAAGGCGGAGCCTTCTTGAAAAAACGGACCTCGGGGCAACGAAAGTGACGGTGGGAAATGGATCAAACGATTGGAGCGCCGGAAGTTGAGCGGCCGCATGAGCCGTTGCGGGACGCGATCGCATCCGTCATGGGCCGATGGGTGAGCGAGCGGCCTGGAGACGATTACTGGCGCTCTCCCCTGGTGGGGGTTGCCGCCGCCGAGGACCCGATGTTCGCCCTGCTGCCGCGGATGGTCCACCCCGAACACGCCATGCCCGAAGACCTGCTCTCCGAGGCGAGATCGGTGATTGTCTTTTTTGTGCCGTTTCGGCGGGAGGTGGGAAACGCCAACGACGCGTCCGGGCGAATGGCCTCGCGCGGCTGGGCTGAAGCGTACGTGGCGACGAACAGCCTCATCGGGGAAATATGCCTTCGCCTCTCCGACCATCTCGCCGATGCCGGGCATCGCTCAGCCGTGACCCCGGCCACGCACAACTTCGATGCGGTGAAGCTCGTGAGCCGCTGGTCCCACAAGCATCTCGGCTACATCGCCGGACTGGGCACCTTCGGGATACACCACATGCTCATCACGTCCGCCGGTTGCTGCGGAAGGCTTGGAAGCCTGGTCACCACCATGCCTTTGCCTCCGACCTCGAGGCCCGACCGCGAGCTCTGCCTGGAAAAGGCCGGCATCGAGTGTTCGGCGTGCGTACCCAAGTGCATGCGGGACGCCCTGGGCGCGCAACCCTTCGATCGCACGGCCTGTTACGCGCAATGCCTGGAAAACGACAAGCACTATGCGGACCTGCCCCTGGTGGATGTGTGCGGCAAGTGCGCGTGCGGAGTGCCTTGCAGCCACGAAGCCCCGAACCTGCCGTGACGTTCCGGCCGGATCACAGCTTCGAGTAAGCTTCGCGCAGGTGATCGATCCATACCTCCACGATTTCCGGGTATTCTCCCAGTCCCGAGAAGACCGTTTCGCAGGCAATCCCGTTCTTTGCGAGCAGGGATTTCCAGCTGTCGGGCTTGTCGCCGGAAATATCGTTGCGGACGTGGTCTCCGGCAACGGTCATGAAGGGAATGAGCCAGGCCCTGCGGACTTTTTGTCCCGCCAGTCTCGGGATGACGTCCCCGATGGACGGATATCCCTGCACGGTGGCCACAAAGACGTTCCCGGCTTCTTCGTTCAACACGCGGTCCATGGCCCCGTAGACCGCATCGGCCGGATGTTTCCCGGTACCGTGACCGGCGAAGACCACCGCGTCCTCCGGTTTTCGTTCCCCGGGAATTCGCCGAATAAGCGCGCGCGCCACGCGGAGCGTGTCCTCATGCGATGCGATGAGGGGCATGGCGATTTCGATCTTTTCGAACCCACCCGCCATATCCGCGAAGAGCCGGGCGTTCCGGTACAAGTCGTGGAATTCCTTTCCGGGAATCACGTGGAGAGAGAGCAGGGCGACGTGTGTGTATCCGTCGTCCATCAGCTTTGCAAGAGCGGTCTCGGGCGAATCCAGGCGTTGCCCCCGGGAGGCGGCCTTCGCCCTGATGACGCGGGATGTGTAGGCCCACCTGACTTCGACGCCCGGGAAAGCGGCCTCCACCTTCTCCCGGATTCGGTCAAAGGACTTCTGCGCCTCCGGAACGCTCGTCCCGAAAGCCACCAGGAGAATCGCCCGGCGGGCCGGCCTGTCCCGCCCTCCGCCGGAGACGAAGCTCCTTCCCGAAGCGAACAGGCCGAGCATCATCAGGGCGCACATCAAGAACCAGGGTGTGTGCATCGAGGCCATCCTTCCTTGCAATGAAATCGTTCTCGCCCTGCACGCCGTACCCCGTCGTGCAACCGAACCATACACGTTCGGCCGGCTCTGCACAAGCCGCACGAACCGAAGCGGCCGACCCGGCGCAATCGAACGTATTTCGCGGACGCGGCGAGCCTCATGATAAATTATCTAGGACATAGATTCGCGGGTGAAACTGTTTTCATACTCCGCGGGTGAAGCGCAGCCTCATGGAACATTGCGTCCCTTTTCAGCCGCCGCATGTCTTGCGGCGCGGCCCCGCACCTGGAAGGATTCGGACGGTCCCCTGCCCGTGCAGGCCGCGAAGCCGGCACTGAAACGTTCGTCACCGACGTGGGCCGTTTGCGGGAACGACGCGGGGCCGAAAAAGAGGCACCCGGGGGCATGCCCCCGGGTGGTTGAGAAGTTGATGAGAGTGTTGAGGAGGGGAAATTCTTCGCATGTGGGACGAAGGTGCACGTGACTTCCCCCAAAAAAAAATCCCTGGAACGAATCGTTCCAAGGATTGCACCCGGATTTACTTGATCCTTCGAGGCCAGGCGGTATAACCGCGTACCGCGCCCTTAGCGCCTCAGGCAGGTGTTCTGGCTCCGGATCACTCTACTCGCCGCCCCTTCCCGGATCACTCCAGTGGCTCGGCGGCTTTCGTCCCCGTACACAGCGGCGGGACCGCTCCCGATTTTCACGGGATTCCCTTTTGAGCTCTAATACCACGTTGCATTCAAGATGAGTGCACTGGGCGGGAGGGCATAAAGCCCTCCCCTACGTCTGACCGGCCCACCGGCCCGTGGGGGCGGGGTTTATCCCGCTCGCATCACCTCCAGCCGGGCAGGCCGTGTGTAATCTTGAACGCCACTTCGGTACAAAGCACCTGAGCGTCTAAAAATATAGTCCCTTTCTGTCTATCAGCAAAGCGAACAGGTTGTCAAGCACTTCGTGCAAAGGCGCGTTTCGGCACTCCGTTTCAGCGATCGGGTGGGGACCGGGAGCCCGTTGAGGATGAAATGTTCGGGCGCGGCGTGCCGGGATCGCAGCTGCGCGGTTCGCACCATTGAGCCGGACCCGCTGCCCGACGGCGGCGCTGATGTCGGCGATCCGCAGCTCACTGGACATGCAGCCTCATCAACCCGATTGACTTGGAATGCCGGGGTTGATATTTTCCTCTCAATCCGGAACGAGAAGCTTCACCGGCACAGTTCCGGTTACAGTATTCATAATCGGGTCACGAAAGTCGGAAGACATTCCCGAGGGAGAATTTCCGGCTTTTCTTCGGGAGCCCCGCAGGATCGTTGCGTTTGCGTCGATGCGGGTCCCGTCACGGCACGCCCGGCCGGGTCGCCTTTGGGCCCCCGCCGCGGTTGCGGGCTTTGTCCGCGGGCGCTCCGGGCGGATGAGATACCATGGCTCATATCGATGCGTCCTTTCTTGAGATCAACAGCCTGGATGCCCTGTCCCGCCAGAATACCGCCATTCACAGGCTGGACCCGCGCGCCAAGGTGCTCACCGCCCTCATCTTCGTGGTTGCCGTCGTATCCGTGGACAAGTACGAAGTATCCGGGTTACTCCCCTTCATTCTTTACCCGGTGGTGCTGATCGCCCTCGGCAACCTGCCGCCGGGACGCCTCCTGCGAAAGATCCTGCTCGCGGCTCCCTTTGCCGTGCTCATCGGCATTTTCAATCCTCTGCTGGACCGCGCAGTTCTCGTGCAAATGGGACCGCTGGGGATATCCGGCGGCTGGATTTCTTTCGCTTCGATCCTGGTCCGATTTGCGCTGACGGTGAGCGCAGCCCTGATCCTGGTCGCGACCACCGGTTTCAACGGCGTGTGCGCCGCCCTGGAAAGGATGAGGGTGCCGAAGGTGTTCGTCGTGCAACTGCTGTTTCTCTATCGTTACCTGTTCGTGCTGGTCGAGGAGGCGTCGCGTCTGAGCAGGGCGCGATCACTGCGTTCCTTCGACGGAAAGGGCATGGGGCTGACGGTCTTTTCCAGTATGATCGGCCAGTTGCTTCTGCGCAGCTTCGACCGGGCGCAACGCATCCATCGAGCCATGCTCTGCCGCGGGTTCGACGGCGAAATCCGAACCGTGCGCGCGTTGAGGTTCCGAGCGGCGGACCTGGGATTTCTGCTGGGCTGGACCCTGCTTTTCATCGCGATGCGTCTGAGCAATATTCCCGCAATGATCGGCGGCGCCATTACGGAGCTGGCAAAATGAGTCACCACATCGTGGAAGTCGGGGACCTGCACTATACTTATCCGGATGGGCATTCGGCCCTGAGCGGAGTCTCTTTCAGGATCACCCACGGGGAGACCGTTGCCGTCGTCGGCGCCAACGGGGCGGGAAAATCGACCCTGCTCCTGCACTTGAACGGCTGCCTCGTCCCTCAGTCCGGAACGGTGAGGATCGGCGATTTCCCCTTGACCCGCAAGACCCTGCAGCATGTCCGGCGGACGGTGGGCATGGTCTTTCAGGATGCCGACGACCAGCTGTTCATGCCGCACGTCTACGACGATGTGGCCTTCGGACCGCTGAACCTCGGATTGCCGCCGGAGGAAGTCGACCGGCGCGTCACGAACGCGCTGAGCACGGTCGGCGCCCTCCACCTAAAGGACCGCCCCCCCTACCGGCTTTCGGGCGGCGAGAAAAGGGCCGTGGCCATTGCCTCCGTCCTGTCTATGTCGCCGGACATCCTGGTGATGGATGAACCGACTTCGAACCTGGACCCCAAGTCAAGGCGGCAACTGATCGAGCTTCTGCGCACCTTTCATCACACGGTGATCGTGGCCACCCACGACCTCGATATGGTCCTCGACCTGTGCTCCCGCATCATCGTTTTGCACCGGGGCACGGTGGCCGCCGACGGTCCCGCCCTGGAAATCCTCCAAAACGACGAACTGCTCGACTCCGCCCGGCTGGAAAGACCCTTGCGCCTCCAGGGATGCCCCGTGTGCAACTCGCGGGAGTCCGACCTGCGGCAGGCATTCGCGCCCGACGGGGACGAGTCCCCCTGAAGTCCTGTTCCGTGCCGCATGCGAGACACGGTCGACCGGCGCATGGGACCTCCCCGAAACCGGGCCTGTTTTTCGTCCGGTATTGCATTGAAGCTTGTGGTTTTCCGTTTTCAGTATTAAAGATATGCGGAGACGTCTGCCGATTATTAGACTGAACCAGGATGCCTCTTGCGGCCCTCGGCAGAATCCGGAACATGACCCATCATCACCGACTCAACCACCCGCCCGTTCGGGGCATGTTCTATTGATACGACCGGTCATGAATTTGGTGAATAAGGAAAGGTCATGCGCAAATACACTTTCAGTTCGGAGGAGCTCATCAGACTTCTGGAAGAGACGATCAACCTTTTTCTAAAGTACCAGTTCCAGCACGGTTTTGAGGAACCCGGGGCCAGGGTTGCGGCCATCATGGACACCCTCAACGGGGAGACGGGTTGTCCGCAATTGCAGGACTCCTACAGGTGGGACTGCGATGCGGTTTACAACAACCTCGCGGAAATCCTTTCGAAAGGGAGCCCGATCGAGGAACCGGCCGATGCCTTCAACTGTGCGAAGACACTCGCCGATATACTCGTGTTCATGAAACGGGTCACCGCCAGCAACGAGTTGGGACCGGACGACCGGCGGACCTTTTCGGAGATTCTCGGGGCCCTCGAAGTGCTGGCCAGACGCATCACCGAGTACGAACGAAGGGTGATCGGCATCGAAATGCTGCCCACTTCAGACATCATGTACCTGAAGCCCACTTCCGAAGTTGAGGAATAGACTCCGCACGGACTGAATCGCCTCCGGAAGAACGTCGTGCGGCGCCCGTTCGGCTCGCCGGCCGCAACGACCTACCTGCAGGCATGAATCGGGCGGATGTTCGAACCTGGACCGCGCTCTCTTGCGGAGCGGCGCCTTTCCCCCGCGCTCAACGCTTCCCGAACCATTCCCGCATCAGCCGGTCCGGCTTGATCCGGGAGTAAAGATACCCGTAGACGGGTCTCGAGAAGATCTCGATCTGCCGCATGAGCCAGTCCCCGTCCCTGTCGTCCACGGTGAACCGCTTGACCCGCATGGCTCCCCAACCCGCCAGGTTCACGCCGCGCCTCACGAGATAGGTAACGTCGATGCCCAGGGTGCGGGCTGTGGCGAGGGAATGTCGGTCATGCTTGCCGGACGGCCAGCAGAGCTGATTCCCCGGCCTTCCCAGGTGGCGCCGAAGTGCCTCCCGGCCCGCCGCGATGTCCAACCGGACATCCGGCAGCTGTCCGTGACTCGCCGTGTGGTTTTCGACCGAGCAAAGTCCGCCGTCCGACATCTCTTTCAGGTCGTCCCAGCCGCACACGACCTCCCCGGCCCATTTCGTGTGCGCCAGCTTCTCCGCTTCCCGGTGCGGGGGGAACGCTTCGGGCGAAGCCTGTCGGGGGTGGACGGTCGCAAGATCGGCCCAGCCGGAAACGACGAACACGGTGAATTTCAACCCGAACGTTCGCAGGATCGGGTATGCGTAGACGAAAACATCGAGCCAGGCGTCGTCGAAGGTGAGCAGGACCGATTTGGCGGGTACGTTCCTCACACCGAGCATGTACTCGCGGAACTCCTCGCTGCTCAGCGTGGCATACCCCTCGCGGCACAGCCTCTCCATCATCTCGGCAAACACCGAAACGCTCACCGTGAGGAAATCCCCGGCGTTTTCGTTGACGTGATGAAACATGCAGACCGGAACCGATCGTATCTTCACCTGCCCTCGGCGACCTCCTGATAGACCTCGAGCGTCTCCGCCATCATCGTGTCGAAGGACAAGTCCCTGACGGCCAGCGCGTAGGCATTTTCCACCCGGGCCCGGGGAAAATCCTCGAGCACCCCGACGACCGTTTCAGCCAGCTTCCGGACATCTCCGCAAGGATACAGGAAGCCGGTGCGGCCATCCTCGACGAGCTCCGGTATTCCGCCCACGCGGCTCGCCACCACGGGCTTCTTCATCGCGAACGCCTGCGGGATGACCCGGGACCGCGCCTCGATCTCGGAAGTCAGCACGATGACGTCGCTCGCGGCGATGAATCGCTCCACGTCCTCCCGGAACCCCGTGAGGACGATCCGATCGCGCCGGCGGACGCCCCGGATTTCGGCGTCGAGTCGGGCCAGGAACTCCGGACGGGTCGCCGAGCCGACGATGAAGAACCAGGCGTCGGGAATCCGGGCGACGATGTCGTCCACGGCCCTGACCAGGTATTGCTGGCCCTTGTCCGGCCGGATCATGCCGATGACCGTGACCGGGCGGGCGGAGGGAGGAAGCCCGAATTCGTCCCGGACTGCCTGCCCGTCCACACAGGGATGGAATTGCCCGAGGTCGATGCCGTCGCCGACCACGCGTATTCGGGAACGTTTTCCCAGACCCTGGTTGACGATCCGGTCGGCGATGCTGTCCGATGCGGCGATGATCCGGTCCGATCCCAGGCGCCAGGTCAGCCGGTGCGGGAGGTCGTCTCGCAGAGCGACGCAGACGTGCTGCGTGCGAACCACCGGGATGGAGAGCAGCCGGGCCGCCATGGCCGTGCTTGCATCCCGCGAGCTGTGACAGTCGATGACGTCGATGCGGCGGAGTTTTGCGAAGCGTATGAGCGAGAGGACGGCTATCGGGTTGAGGGAACCCCGGAAAGGAACGGCGCGGCGCGACAGGTTCCGCCGGCCGGCTTCCCGGTAGATGGCGGATTCCTCCCTGGCCAGCAACCAGAATTCATGCCCGTGATCGCGCGCCCAACGGATCTGTTCGAGGATCCGAAGCTCCTGGCCCCCGAGATTGATCGAGCTCTCCGTATGCGCGACTCTCATGACCGGGCTATCCATTTATACTGATTTACCTAGAAAATAGACTCCCGTGTGAGTCTGTTTTCATGCCTTGTGGTGACGCCGGCGCCATGCGCAATTGCGTTCAAAATGATACTCTAAAAGCGTGGGGGACGCATCCCCCCGCTCTTTTGTGCTTGAAAGATCCATCTTGAACGCCACTTCGTATTAGGCGCGAACGAGCGATAGGGGAAAAACCGGGGGCGGGTCCGCGGGACACAATACGGTCTTTTGCTCCATAAGCAAAAAAGGGTCGGCCTCATTCAGCCAACCCTTCGTTCTTTCCTGGTGGAGCTACGGGGAGTCGAACCCCGGACCTCTTGAATGCCATTCAAGCGCTCTCCCAACTGAGCTACAGCCCCACGATCCTCAAGAATTTTCCTGCCGGTCGACGGCCGTCACCGGTCGATCCCGCCCTCCTCCTCACTCGACGGGCAAGGAAGGCGTAAAAGTATGCTACACCAACAGAAGGCTAAAATCAAGGTCCCGCGTGGAACCGGACCTTTTGAAAAGCCGGCGGCAGGTTCCGCGTGGGCCATAGGGTCGGATGGGCGGGCGGTTCGGTGTCGAACCCGGGCATGGAGCGGCAAACTCACGCGATGCCGGCGAGGACCTGGCGGTCGCCCGGCGGGAGCGATGACCGCGCATTCCCGCAATCGATGCGGGAGGGTTTCGGTCTCCGGAGTAGAGCTCTCGACCGGCGGGATTCAGCTTCAATGGCTTGCCCAGCGGGCCATCCCGGAGAGAAGAACCGTTCCGGTCAGTCCCCGTTGGCGTCGTACTTGATGGTGGCATAGTCCTGGTGTTTGTCGCGCGAGTATGACTGGCCCGTGACATAGACATTGCCGCCGGCGTCCACGGCAACGGCGGCAGCCGCGCCGGAGATCTCCGCGTAGAACCTCACCCATTGCCGGATCCCGTTCGTATCGTACTTGACGGTTCCAAACTTCAAGTACCCCAGATCGCCTTCCACCCGGCCGGTCACGCAGACGTTGCCGGCGGAGTCCACGGTCATGCCGGAGGGGCTGTCGCTCCAGCCGTCCGGCCCCACGAGGCGTCTCATCCATTGCCGGTTGCCGTCGGGGTCGTATTTTATGGTTACATAATCGAAGAATATCAAGTTGTTTGTCCCCGCTTCACCCGTCACGTAGACGTTGCCGACGGAGTCCACGGCGATGGCCACGGCTCTGTCCGTCTCGTTCCATGGGCCGTTGTAGCGCCTGACCCACTTTCGGTTTCCATTCGTGTCGTACTTGATGGTGGCATAATTCAGACCGCCATAATTATCAGGCCAAACCGCGCCTCCGGTGACATGGACGTTTCCACTCCGGTCCACGGCAATGGCCGCGGGCTTGTCGTCCTTGTTCCCGGGGCCGTTGTATCGCCTCACCCACTTTCGGTTTCCTTTCGGGTCGTACTTGACGGTTGCATAATCGTAGCCCGAGTGGAGCCCCATCGACGCGCCCGTCACGTAGACGTTCCCGTTGCGGTCCACGGCGATGGCCGAAGCTTCGTCATCAGAGCTCTTCGGGCCGTTGAATCGAGCCACCCACCTTTGATTTCCATCCGCGTCATACTTGACGGTCGCATAGTCGAGATAGGTGTAATTTTCCGACTTGCCCGTCACATAGACGTTGCCGGATGAGTCCACGGCCAGAGCCGTGGCCGTGTCGTTCATGCCAGCGGGGCCGTCGTAGCGCCTCACCCATTGCGGCTTTCCGTTCGTGTCGTACTTGATGGTCGCATAATCGTAGCCTGAACGGAGTCCCATCGATGTGCCCGTGACGTAGACGTTCCCGTCGCGGTCCACGGCAATGGCCGCAGCTTGATCAATGTAATGCTTCGGGCCGTCATATCGCCTCACCCACAATCGCTTTCCTTTCGTGTCGTACTTGACGGTCGCATAATCGAGGGACGTGAAATTCTCCTCTGCGTAATTCGCCGATGTGCCCGTGACGTAGACGCTGCCGGCGGAGTCCACGGCGATGGCCTTGGCTTCGTCCCGCCACTCACGGCCATAGTGCCGCACCCACTCCGCCGATGCAGCGGCCGGACAGCTCAAGATGCAGAACAGGAGAAGCGAGCCAACGGTCAGGGTCCATCTCGAAAGTCCAGGCAACCTGAAGCGGGTCTTCAAGGGGGGCCTTCGCGTTGCCCGAATCACCATCGGATCTGTTGCTTTGGCCCTAAAGCCGGCACAAATCTTCAAAGGGTTCCTCCTCCCGGTTTCATGGGCTTGGAGTTGCGGAAAATCGAATCGACAGGGTCCGTCCTGTTCCAAATCACGAGTCACGTGTCTTGTCGACGGGGTTACCGCTACTCGATCAGCGTTGCAACCCGGCCACCAGCGGATCCGCCGGTCAATTCCCGTTCGTGTCGTACTTGACAGTCAAATAATCCGCGCCGGAGTACATGCCGGCCGAACTGCCCGTGACATAGACATTCCCGCCGCCGGTCACCACCATTGCGGTGGCCCCGCCCTCGAGGTCCAACCTTACCCATTGCCGGATTCCATCGGTATCGTACTTGACGGTTCCGTACTTCGAGCGTCCGGAATCGTCCTCCGCCTGGCCCGTCACGTAGACGTTGCCGGCGGAGTCCACGCCGATCCCGGTCGGGGTGTCCCACGCATCGCGCGGACCCTGGAGACGTTTGATCCACTGCCGATTGCCGGCGGCGTCGTATTTGATGGTCGTGTAATCGAGGTACGAGTAAATGCCCTCGGCTTCACCCGTCACGTAGACGTTGCCGGCGGAGTCCACGGCGATGGCCTTACTCCTATCGTTTTCATTCCGAGGGCCGTTGTAGCGCCGCACCCACTTCTCGTTTCCTTCCGTGTCGTACTTGATGGTGGCATAGTCCAGCGAGCCGTAATCTTCCGACCCCATCGAACCTCCCGTGACATGAACGTTTCCGCTCCGGTCCACGGCCATTGCCGCGGGCATGTCGTAAAGCCCACCCGGGCCGTTGTAGTGCCGCTCCCACTTCAGGCCGCCATCCGCATCATACTTGATGGTCACATAGTCGTAGTTCTCCGGATCGGCTGCGCCCGCGACATAGACGTTTCCGATGCCGTCCACGGCTATCGCGCTGGGGACTTTGGCGTTCCATGGGCCCTTGTAATGCCTCACCCACTGCCGTTTCCCGTTCGTATCGTACTTGATGGTCGCAAAATGCCCGTAAGCATATTCGCCGTCGACACAGCCCGTGACATAGACGTTCCCGCCGCCGTCCACAGCCAGGGCCACGGCTTTGTCGTTCTTGTTCTGAGGGCCGTTGTACCGTCTCACCCACTGCCGCTTCCCGTTCGTGTCGTATTTGACGGTTGCATAATCGTAGCCTGAATCAAGTCCCATCGATGTGCCCGTGACGTAGACGTTCCCGTCGCGGTCCACGGCGATGGCCGCGGCTTCGTCATTGTAGTTCTTCGGGCCGTTGTACCGCCGCACCCACTTTCGGTTTCCATACCTGTCGTACTTTATGGTTGCGTAATCGAGGTATGTGTAGTTCCCCGATATGAAACCCGCCGATTTGCCCGTGACATAGACGTTCCCGCCGCGATCCACTGCGATCCCGGCAGCAAAGTCCGCTCCAATGCCGTCGTACCGCTGCACCCACCCCGCCGATGCAGCGGCCGGGCAACTCAGGATGCTGAAGAAAAGCAGTGAAACGACAATTGGGATCGTTCTCGGAAGCATTGGAAAGTCGACACGAATCTTCAAGGGGTTCCTCCTCATGGTTCAATGGGACTCAAGCTTCAGGGAATCGAATCGGGGCGGCGTTCACCCTTGCCGTCGAAATCCCCATTGCATCAGGGAAGGGGTGGGGCAGAGTCCCCGAACTGTATGAGTTCCTTGGTAAAGGAGCTTTGGGTTTCCTTCTCGGGGTTCGTGGTGTCCTTGATCTTGGAAACCCACGATTTCAACTTATCCCGCCCGGGTGCATACAACTCGGTGGTCATTCTCATCACACCAGGCGAATATTCATATTTCCGAATTTTTATGCAGTTGGAGAAGGTTCCCGGTGCGGCATGGACGGTTATGCCTTTATGCGTCACATCTATACATATGACAGCGAATTTAGTCGCATTCGTTCTTCTGTTTCTCATGATTATATTGCGATGGTATGACTGGTTTACCGTGAGGAGCCTTGGAAATGTACAAACAGGTTCATAAACCCACATGTCTTTCCCGTCGTTCATACCGATTATTTGCAGGGTGGTGGACGTCACCTTGAACACCGTGGAGGAATCGAAAGTCCAGCCGGTTCCTTCGTTGTTGTAAAATTTGCGGACGATTTGCCCGCTCGCCCCGTTCACCGTAATGAAACCTTGCTTGGACGTGCTGCCTGGTTCCTGAAAGATGGACCACTTGCCGGGCTTGAGCCCCGAGTAGTTGACGATGTCGACCGTAGCCGCCGAAACCGACGAACTCAAGGCCAATACCGCGAGCGCAATGACCGTGGAAACGATGGATCTTTTCATCCTCTTTTCCCCCCTGTTCGAATGGAGCCGTAAAATGCGAATTCTTCCCGCCATATGCCGAAGACGCACGGAATGCGCTTCAAGAACTTCCGAAATCTGAAATCCAACGATGGGTTTTGTCCGACAACTCACGCGACGTGACGCCTAAAGCGTGCCCCGGCGCGTTTCGAAAAACCGAAATCGCCAGGAACCGCTTTATTGAATGGGCAAAAGTGTACAATTCAATACCACGAAATTGTGAAAATCGCCACGAATAATCCGGAAATTTCTCTCCACTCAACCGCCAAGGAGTCCTGGAGTGCATCCCGAACCCGTCTTTTAGCTTAAAACAGTGTGATAACAACCTATTGGCGGCATCCGAAATGATCCGGGATCTCTGTGACCGTCCGTGGGGTGCTCACAGGGAATGAAAGGTTGGTGCAAGCCCTCAGGGGTAAAGTTGTCCCGATCGCATCACAGGGCAGGTCCCGCCGTTCTCCGGGCGAGGTATCCGGCTTCTGCCGGGAAACCCGTAGGAAGATACATCTCGGTTCACCCTCTTTTGAGGACATTCCGAAGCGGGAAAACCTTTCGTTGTGGAACAATAGAAAGCAGCGGGGTTTCGGATAAGGCATGCAGGGGAGGCGTCCAAAAAGCAGAGACCCATCTCTCAGCCCTCGCGATGCGCCAAGCAAGCGCGCAAAAGCCGAAGATGGGGCATATCTGATTGGAATTCGAATTGGAGTGGAGCTACGGGGAGTCGAACCCCGGACCTCTTGAATGCCATTCAAGCGCTCTCCCAACTGAGCTACAGCCCCACGAAGAGATGCAAGGCTACTCGAAGTGATCGATTCTGTCAATCGTCTTTTCTCACGGCTTTTCCAATGACATCGTCTTCCGACACAATCCACAGGTATCGATCGGCCGGATGAAGAGGAACCCGGGCGGCTGACCGCATCATGCCGTGGCGCCGAGAGCCGGCTGTCGTATGCCTGAGCGTAAAAGAGAAGACGAGCACGGCACAGGGAACACTCTGTGCGCGGCCTTGTCGTTCGAAGCAAGGGTCCGAACCCGCCTTCCCTTTTCTCCTCATTGCCTTCCCGCGCCCGAGTGGAGGCCCCTTGCGAGTCCAATTTTCCTTGACACCCTGAAAGCCCTCTGTTTATAGTACAAGATTACGAGCCGGAGTGGTGGAACTGGTAGACGCGCTGGACTCAAAATCCAGTGTCCCTTGCGGACGTGAGAGTTCGATTCTCTCCTCCGGCACCAATAATATCTCGATTTTTCCTCATTTTTTCTGTGGCAGTGGTCCTCTCGGCGTGGTCCGGCCGTGGTCTAATTTCTGGTCAGTTCCGCATGGCTGCGCAGCATTCCATGATTCGGCCTTACATTTACTGTAGTTTGGCACGTAAAATGAGAATCTACTGTCTCGGCCCGTATTCCGCGGCAGAAAACCATCCATTGCCCCGCCTCCGTCCATTGGTCAACACCTCCAGACAAGCGCTCTTCGGTCCGTCGACGGCCCGCCGCGTGCGTCTTCGGGACCGGCGGTGTTTTGTCCGACAATCAGCGGGTCTTGCAGGAAGGGGAAGCCCCACAGCCCCTTGGCTGCATAATCGAAACATGGGGGAATTCCCCATGGCCTGATGAAAAATTGTGAAAAGTGAAAAGTGTAGGTTTGACCCCGTTGCGGTCACTCGATCCAGAGGTAATCGGCGTCCTGGTCCGTTGCGGAATCCCGATCGGTTTTACCCGCCATCTGCGGCAGGATGACCCGGCAGGAATAGCCCGAGAGCGCTTCCAGCTGTTTCGGGATGCCCGGCTTCCACGCGTGGCCGTTCCCCGCGAGAATGACGACCGTGCGCTGGGGGTGCGCTTTGAGATATTGAATGGTGTGCCAGGCCATCGCCGCATCCCAGAGGATCTGCGCTTCGCAGAAGTTGTTGAAGTTCATGCCGTGATGACCGTGAATACCCATCGCCCGCCGGATGAATTTCCTGTAGCTCTCGTCCACCGCGCAACTCACCGGCGGCAGATCCTTTTTGTGCTTTTCTCCGAGGGACGCGAAGCCCTTTTCCGCCACCTGGCGGGTGATTTCCCTTGAAACGTTCAGCCCGACAATGGGTATTTTCTTTTCGCGGGCGTAATGAAAGATGTCCGCATACAGGGGCCACGGATTGTTCCAGTTGTCGTAGTAGGCCCTCTGGAAAGCCGCTTCGGACAGAGTCCCCCGCACCCACTCATCGAGCACCCCCTGGCTCTCCCTGCGAAACATCTCCATGCCGACGGCCACCTGGAGACCGGTGTTATGAAGCGCCCTGATCACCTCCAGCTGGATTTCGTGGTGCCTTTTGTCATTGTGAAGCTCTCCCACAAGGACCACTTTCACCGACTTCCAGTCGTACACGGCTTCATGGAGGCGGACCTCCCTGCGGTCGGAGAGTCTCAGGAGCATCTGGTCCGACACCCCTGAAACGGGCGGGCACGGGAACAAACCGCCGAACAGAACGATGAGGACAATTGCCGGGACGAGTATCGCCGTTCGCTTCATAAATGGATCACTCCCTAAGTGAAAAGTGGTGGATCAAGGGGGAGTCCGCCACCGGCCAGACTTTCTTGACCGCCACATTGTTGTCGCGGATGACCACGACGCTGTAGGACCCGTAGTGCGGGATCTTTCTTGCCAGGACGTCTGCGGCTTCCCGGGAGAAGGCGAGAAAAAGCCCCGCGCTCCTGCTCGTGTCGATGCCGGACCTCAGGGCGAAAAACGCGCCGTCGCCGAGCTCCCCGTAAATCGTTTCGTCCAGGGTGAAGTGCTCCGTCGCCACCTTCAGGTTTCCGGGAAGAACATCGAACAGCTGCTTCGTGCGGGGGAAACCGAAAACGAGCAGGTCCCTGCCTTTCAGTTGAGCCGGAAGGAGCTCGCTCTCCCGGACAACGACGAGCTCTTGCCGGCGGAGGCCGGCAAGGAGCGCACGGGCGGGGCCGTCCAGCATTTCCTCCTGCCCGGCTGCCATGACCGCCACAAGAGCATCCGAGCCTTTGATCGCATTGATGTCGGGCGGTACCTCTTCGGGATGGAGGCGCCGGAAAAGGTCCGCATCGGGATCCACCGTCAGCCGCCTGGGACGTGATCCCGCATCGATGGAAAAGGTCGTCTCCCGGTCCTTGACGAACACCGAGGCAAAAATCTCACCGCTTTCGGTTTCCAGCCGCAAGGGGACAAACAGCTCAAAGAGTGGCGCCTCCTGCAGGAGGGAACCTCGGACCTTCCAGGCGCCCGCGACTTTGGTCGCTTCCACTCGACCGATGCTCAGGATCGGGGCTCCCGGGCGATCGACCCACTGCCTGAAAAAGGCGTGAAAGTCCGTTCCCCGGCTCCGGGCGGCAAATGCATCCGCAAAGTCACTCCAGGACGTCTCCTGGAACAGCCTTTTTTGGCAGACGTCCTTGAGGGCCTGCCAGAATCCGTCGTCCCCCGCCAGCTTTCGGGCCATGTGAAAGACCATGGCCCCCTTACCGTAGCCGACGGCCCTGGAGGGCGGACTGTCCCGCCCCGCGAACTCCGCGAGGGGGAAGTCTTCGCGCGGAGAAACCAGCGTCGCGTAATTGCGCAGGATTCGTGCCCGGTATTCCCTCGCCTCTTCGGAGGATGTTTTCTCCTTGTAAAGATGATCCGCAACGTAGGTCGTCAGCCCTTCAGACCAGTTTCCCTTCCCGTAGTCCACGAAGACGCCGTTTCCCCACCAGGAGTGAGCGACCTCGTGGCCAAGGCTTGTATCGACAATGAACGGAAGCCGGATGACCTGGCTTCCCAGCAAAGTATAAGAAGGGAATCCGTACCCGGTCGGAAAAAAGTTCTCCACCACCGCGAACTTGGGAAACGGATAGGGACCGAACAGTTCCTCGTAGAGCGCGATGTAGCGCTTCACCGCGCTCAGATAAGGTTCCGAGAGCCGTTCCGAGCCGGGGAAATGGTAGAAAAAGGAAGGAATGCGTCCCGCGCGGCCCGTCTTCACCGCGTAGAAACCGCCGGAAAGGGAAACGCCGCGCAGGGGCTGCTCGATTTCCCACACAAAATCAAGGCGATCCCCGTCAGGGGTCCTCTCCTTGAGCGTCCCCGCAGTGACCACTTCCATTCCCGCGGGGACGTTGACCCGGATGCGGTATGTGCCGAAGGCTCCGGAGACCTTCGGATACCATCCCGAATCATCCGCCAGGAACAATCCCCGCTTGGAAATCGCGCCGGTCACCCCGTAGGTCGGATCCTCCGTGTAGAGGGGCTCCCCGGGGATTGCGTCGTGAAAAGCGGCCGCGTACCGAATGGTGATCCTCGAGTCCCCCGAGCTCGAAAGGGCGCTCTGAGGGACCCGGAGTACTCCTCCCTCGAACCGGTAAGGCAAGGCGCCCCTCGATCCGGTCACCGAATGGACGCGCGCATCGGGTCGCAGGGTGAAGGCAGGCGGCATCGCGCCGTTGTCCCGCACCGTGACGGTGCCCGAACCCTCGAGAGCCCCGGAAGCGGTTTCGATGCGGACCGCTAGGTCGTAGTGGATGGACGTCGTGGGCTTCGCGCCCGCCTCCGTGATGATCCCCGGAAGCAGCCCGCTCAAGATGAACGCCCACAAGGCGCTGCGCAATGAACTCATGACTTCCTCCACCAATATCGCCGATTGTCTGTTCATGCGGACGGATTTCTCCCGGAAGGACCCCGTAATCCATGAATCCCGAAACGGCGGCATTCCTTTTCACGCCGCATGCGGAGAAGATAAGCACGAAAGAATCCGCCGGGACACATCCGGCGAATACCGCCCGGGTTTTTGTGTCGACGTTCTCCATCCGACGACTTGATATTCTTCCGGCCGATTCTAAATTGACAGGCAGGCGCATGTGCGGCCGCACAACGAACCCGTCTTCCGAACATGAAAAGGATGAACATGGATACGAAGGAACTGAAAGAGTACTTCGAAAAGGCATCAGGACACGGCATTCTCGCAACCGCCGGCGGCGACGGTCTTCTGAACCAGGCGATCTTCTCCCGTCCCCATTTCATGGCGGACGGGACCGTTGCGTTCATCATGCCCCATAAGCTCACTCACAGGAATCTCCAGGAAAATCCCCACGCGGCGTACCTGTTCATCGAGACGGGTTCCGGGTACAAGGGAAAAAGAATCTACCTGACGAAAGTGAGGGAAGAGCAGGACACGGAACTGTTGCGGACTTTGCGCCGCCGGCCCCATCCCTCGGACAGGGGCGGTCAGGACGGACCGAGGTTTCTCGTCTTTTTTCGAGTGGACATGACCCTGCCGCTCATCGGTGCCGGCGGTTCCGCGGCCTGAGCGCGCGATCCCGCCGAGGATCGGCTTTCCCCCGAACGATCCGTTTTTCCGGCCGGGATGGTCAAGGCAGGATCGAGGGACCGGGTCGTATTGAAGATCGGTTTTCCCCGGAACGATCAGTTTTTCGGTTGTTCTCCCGGCGTGGCCTCACCGAGGCCGACGGGCGGCTGTCAGCATCCCGGCTCCCCCGGGTGACCGCAGCAATCCCGCAGGGTCGTCAGTTTCTTCCAGTTGTTGCGGAGCAGCATCAGGATCTTCCGGCTCCAGGGTTGCGGCCCGCGCAAGTTGTCGACGAAGGCCCGAGGGCTGGGGCGAGATTTCCTTTCCAGGCACATAAGCTTCAATCTCCGGGCCGGCCGGTCGACATCGACCGTGCAGGCGGTGGGAGGTGATGTCGTTGAACTCCACGCAAACGCCGGGCTCTTTCCGGTCTCACTCGCCGGCGTTCTTCAATGGGCGCGGGAGGCGGAGCCGTCCGGTGCCCGAGCTTTTTCGCTCCATCATAACACGCTCGCTTTGAATCCGCTCCAAATTGAGCGATCCCGGGCATGGGGCGAGAAAAGAGTCGATTGATCGCGAACGGGCGCACAGCCGGGCGAATCGGCGCTCCGAGCCTGGACTCGCTCGGCTGAGGTCTGCATGCGCCCGGCGGTTCATGCTCCGAGGGTTTTCGGGCTTTGACCTGAAAATGCATTCCCGTGAGGATTGAAGGACGGGGCCGTGCTTCGAATCGTTTTCCCCTATGTCGAGGTCGGATTGCCGGTCGGTGCGGGTGCCGACCGGGTGTGGACGCTTCTCACCGACACGTCGCGCTGGGTCGAATGGGGAGCGTCCATCCGTGACGTAGAGAGCACGGAGCGCTTCCTGACGGCACATTCTTCGGGCCGTGTGAGGACCGTTCTCGGATTTACGGTACCGTTTGCCGTGACGCGCTTTGAAGCGGGAAGAACGTGGTCCTGGCGCATTCTCGGAATTCCGGCGACCACGCACACGGTGGAAAGTCTTGGTGCGAACCGTTCGCGCCTGTTTTTCGGGGTGCCGCTGATAGCCTTTCCCTACGTGCTCGTCTGCCTTGCAGCCATGAAACGCATCCGCTCGCTCGCCGAGCGCGATTGAAACCCCACGCACAGAGCCGGCTTGTCTTGACGGGTGCGCGGATGAGCCTTAACTCTTTGCAGGGCAATCCCGAGCCCGATCAGTCCCCGGACGGCAACCGTCATAACGCGCGGGGCAGCGGCAGAAGAAGAACATTCGTTGCCGCCGGCGCGTTTGCCGTTTCAAGCGTTCGCCGAGTCACCGGTTTGCCGGTTTTCATGTAAACATCACGAGGAGGCCCCATTCATGGAAAGGCTGATGGCAAAGCACTGGCACCACATGCCGGGAGGGGAAGTGAGCGACCTCCTTCAAACCAACCCGGAGAGGGGCCTGGAAGAATTCGAAGCCAAACGCCGCCAGGAACACTTCGGGCCCAACGTCATCACCGGCAAAGGGGGAAAAGGCCCCCTCATGCGATTCCTCCTGCAGTTTCATCAGCCCCTCATCTATATCCTGATCGCAGCAGGAGCGGTGACGGCCGCCTTCCGGGAATGGGTCGACTCGGGCGTCATTTTCGGGGTGGTGCTGGTCAACGGCCTTATCGGTTTCCTCCAGGAGTCCAAGGCCCTGGCCGCCATCGCCGCCCTCGCCCAGACCATGGTGGCCGAAGTCACGGTGCTGAGAGGCGGCTCCAGGCGCCGGATCTCCTCCGCGGAGGTGGTGCCGGGCGACCTCATCCTCCTTCAGTCGGGCGACAAGGTCCCCGCCGACATGCGCCTGATCGAATTGAAGGATCTGCAGATCGATGAATCCACCCTTACCGGCGAATCGGTACCGGTCAAAAAGAAAAGGGGGGTTCTCGACCGTGACACCGTGCTGGCCGATCGCCGCAACATGGCCTACGCCTCGACCCTGGTCACCTACGGCCAGGCGACCGGAGTGGTGATCGCCACGGGCAACGCCACGGAAGTCGGGCGGATCTCCGAGCTCATTTCCGGCGCACCTGAGCTGCAGACCCCGCTCACAAAAAAGATCGCCCACTTCAGCCACATTCTGCTCTACGCCATCCTGGCGCTCGCCGCGGCCACGGTGCTGATCGGCATACTGCGAGGCCAGCCCGCTCTCGAAATGTTCATGGCCGCGGTCGCGCTGGCCGTGGGAGCAATTCCGGAAGGGCTGCCCGCGGCATTGAGCATCACGCTCGCCATCGGCGTCGCGCGGATGGCGAAGCGACGGGCGGTTATCCGCCGCCTTCCCGCCGTGGAAACCCTGGGCAGCACCACCGTCATTTGCACGGACAAAACAGGGACTTTGACCGAGAACCAGATGACGGTTCAGGAAATCTACGCCGGCGACGAAGCCTTCGAAGTGTCGGGCGCGGGTTACGACCCCTCGGGAACGCTCCTGAAAAAGGGCGAGCCCATCACCCACGGTGGACCCCCGGTACTGTTGGAGTGTTTGCGGGCGGGATTGCTCTGTAACGACAGCATCCTCGTGCAAAAGGAAAGCCGCTGGGGCGTGCAGGGAGATCCCACGGAGGGAGCCCTGATCGTCGCCGCCGCCAAGGGAGGACTCTCGGCCGACGAAGAGGCGGCCCGGCTTCCGCGACTCGATGTTATTCCCTTCGAATCGGAACGCCAGTACATGGCGACCCTGCATGATGCGGGGCAGGCCGAAACCCCGATCGCCTACGTCAAGGGGGCGGCCGAGATCATCCTGGAGCGGTGCACGGAATCTCTCGACGCGACCGGCGCCGCGCAACCGGTGGACAGGGAACGGGTGATGGCCGAGGTCGGGAGGATGGCCTCGAACGGCCTGCGCGTCCTGGCGTTTGCGAAAAAGGACATCTCCCCGGAATCGGCCCCGTTTGACCATGAAGACGTGGCGGGCGGCCTCCGTTTCCTGGGGCTGCAGGGGATGATCGACCCGCCGCGGGCTGAGGCGATAGAGGCCGTGAAAGCGTGTCGCACGGCAGGCATCCGCATCAAGATGATCACCGGAGACCATGCCATTACCGCCTCGGCGATAGCCGAAAAGATCGGGCTGATCGATGCCGGGGATTCTGCCCCGGCCGGGAAAGCCGCGATAACCGGGAAAACCCTGGCGAAAATGCCGGACGCGGAGCTCATCGAGGCGGCTGAAGAGACACCGGTTTTCGCCAGGGTGGACCCCGAGCAGAAGCTGTGCCTTGTTGAAGCGCTCCAGTCGAGGGGGCACATCGTCGCCATGACCGGCGATGGCGTGAACGACGCGCCGGCGTTGAAACGGGCCAACATCGGCATCGCCATGGGCATCACCGGCACCGAGGTGGCCAAGGAAGCCGCCGATATGATCCTCACCGACGATAACTTCGCCACCATCGAAGCCGCGGTTGAGGAAGGGCGGGGAGTCTTCGACAACCTCACCAAATTCATCGTCTGGACGCTCCCCACGAACCTGGGTGAAGGTCTCGTGATTCTTTTGGCCATCTTTGCCGGCGCGACGCTGCCGATCCTCCCCGTCCAGATCCTGTGGATCAACATGGTGACCGCCGTCCTGCTGGGACTGACCCTCGCTTTCGAGCCCAAAGAGCCCGGCATCATGCTGCGTCCCCCGCGCGACCCGAAGACGCCAATTCTCACACGCTACCTTCTCTGGCGCATCATCCTCGTGGGCGGAATGCTCACCGCCGCCGGTTTCGGCCTCTTCGAATGGGAGCTGCACCGGGGAGCGAGCGAGGCCCAAGCCCGCACCGTGGCGGTGAACGTGTTCGTGGTTGCCGAAATCTTTTACCTGCTCAATTGCCGGTCGCTGACCAAGTCCATGTTCCAACTGGGGCTCTTCTCCAATCCGTGGCTCTTCGTCGGCGTCTCGCTCATGATCCTCCTGCAGCTCCTCTACACCTATCTGCCCGCGATGAACTGGATGTTTCACGGTGCTCCGATCCCCCTCGACGCGTGGGGATATATCCTTGCCACGGGCCTGGCGGTCTATCTGGTGATCGGGTTTGAAAAATGGGTGCGTCGGAGAACGATCGGAAACGGCCAGGAGAGAGCCATCGGACAAGCGCCTTGAACCCGGGCTGAGCGGTTCCAAGGCGCGGAGCGCCGACCCCGGCGGGCTAAAGCCCGTCCCCGCACGCGAGCAATGCGGCAGACTCCCGGGCGTGGAACCCACTCCATTTATCGATTCATTCCGTGATCCTTTCGGGCGAGCATTGCATTATTTTTCACAATTCCGTCCTTCCAAATTCTTTCCTTTGGTGCTATAAGGTTGGCCAACATACGGACGAACGCCTATTACGGCTTCACCCCCTCGGAGTTCCGGTAAGCAAGAACGCCCAAGACAGGCTTCATACGAATCCCGGCAGCTTGGACCATTTTGCGGGGCTTTTCGCCTTTGGAGTTCTGCCGTGGTGATCAACGGAGGCAAGTTTCGGTGAGTCAGAAACCGAGCTACGAAGAGCTGGCGGGCAGAGTCCGCGAGCTGGAAGAAGATGCGCTCGCGCGCAGGCGAACGAATGAAGTATTGCGCAAGAGCGAAGAACGCTATCGGATGATCTTCAACTATTCCCCGCTGGGGATCGTCCATTTCGACTGCGACGGACTGATCGTGGACTGCAACGAGCGTTTCCTTGAAATCGTGGGAGCTCCCAGGGAACGACTCCTCGGATTCAATATGGCCACGTCCTTGCGCAACGAGGAGATGAAAGCCGCGGTAATCGCCGGCCTCTCGGGAGAGCCCAACTATTTCGAAGGGGACTACCGGTCCGTGACCGCAAACAAAGTAACCCCCATCAGGGCCATGTTCAGCCGAGTGAACACCGACGACGGCGGATTCATGGGAGCAGTGGGGCTTCTCGAGGATGTCTCCGCGCAGAAGCAGTCGGAGGAAGCCTTGCGGGAGTCCAGGGAATTCCTGGGAAAGATCGTCGCTTCCATCAGCGACCCCATATTCGTAAAGGACAGGGACCACCGCCTGATCCTGGTCAACGAGGCCGAGTGCGCGCTCGCAGGCAGGACGCGCGAGGAAATCCTCGGCCGTACCGACTACGATTTCTTCCCCAAAGACCAGGTGGACATCTTCTGGGAAAAGGATGAAGCCGTTTTCGAAACCGGGGAGGAGAACGAAAACGAGGAACAGATAACGGATGGCCAGGGGCGCACCCGCACGATCGTCACCAAAAAGAGCCTTTACACGGACAGCTTCGGCAACAAATTCATCGTGGGCGTGATACGGGACATAACCGACCGAAAAGAAGCCGAACTGGCGCTCCAGGCAGCCCACCAGGAACTTCAGGACATCATTGAATTCCTGCCCGACGCAACCCTGGTCGTCGACCGGAACAAAAAGGTGACGTACTGGAACCGTGCCATCGAAGAAATGACCGGGGTGCGGAAGAGCGATATCCTGGGGAAAGGCGACTACGCCTATGCCTCTGCGTTCTACGGCAGCAGTAGACCCATGCTCATCGACCTCGTGATGGCCGAGGAACCTGAAATCGAGAGCAGGTATGATTTCGTGAAGAGGATCGGCACGACGGTCTACGGCGAGGCTTACGTCCCCGGGGCCTACGGGGGCAAAGGGGCTTACCTTTGGTCCACGGCGGCTCCGCTCATCGGCAGGGATGGGAACATCATCGGTTTCATTCAGTCCATTCGGGATATTTCGGAGCGCAAACGCGCCGAAGAAGCGCTCAAAGAGAACGAGAAGAAGTACCGGCAGCTTTTCGAAACGGTGTCGGACGCCATTCTCGTCTGCGACGGGGACAGCCGCCGGTTGATCGACGTCAACGAGAGGGCCCTGAGCCTCTACGGGTACTCGCGTGAGGAATTTCTCGATCTGAGTTACCGCGACATCACGGCGGAACCCGACGAGTCGGATGTCGTTATCAGGGAGACGCTCTCCGGGGTGGGGGTGCAAGTTCCGCTTCGCACCCACAGAAAAAAGGACGGGACGGTTTTCCCGGCGGAAATCTCATCGAGCACGTTTGAACTGGCAGGCCGAAAAGTCATATGCGGAGTGGTCAGGGACATCACCGAGCGAAAACGCGTGGAACGGGAGCTCAGTGCGTATCGTGACGGCCTCGAGCACCTGATTGAAGCGCGCACCGCCGAGTTGGCAAGGACAAACGAGAGGCTCAAGGTCGAAATAGAGGAGCGCAGGCGGGCGAAGGAGCGGTTGAAGCTTTTCGCCTACTCGGTTGCGCACGACCTCAAGAGCCCGGCCGTGGGAATTCACGGCATCGCGAAGCGCCTCCACAGGCAGACGCGGGATGTCCTCGATGAAAAGAGCAGGAGCTACTGCAGCCAAATCCTCAAAGTGTCCGAGCACATCGCCGAGCTTGTGGACAAGATCAACGTCTACATCGCAACGAAAGAGGCGCGTCTATCGTTTGAAAGGATTGCCCTCAAGGAGATCCTCGCCATGCTCCGGGACGAATTTTCGGTGCAGTTCAATAGCCGTCGGATCGATTGGGACCTGCCCGAGTCCGACGTGGTGATCACGGCTGACAGGCTCTCCCTGTTGAGGGTATTCAGGAACCTCGTCGACAACGCGCTCAAGTACGGCGGCGAACACCTGAGCAGAATCCGAATCGGGTACGAGGAAGGAAGTGACAGTCACATACTCTCGGTTGCGGACAACGGCAGGGGACTCAGGGGGTCGGATTCGGAGAGAATTTTCGAGGTGTTTCAACGGCAGGAGACCTCCAAGGGGGTCGAAGGAGCCGGCCTGGGCCTGACCATAGTCAGGGAAATCGCCGAGCAGCACAATGGAAGAGTCTGGATGGAGCCGGCCCCCAACGGCGGAGCCTCATTTTTCGTAACGATTTCCAAGGATCTGCCCGTTTCCTGAACGCTTTCGACCGATCCTTCGTGGAAAGCCAGGTCCTGCAACGCTTTCCGTCGCATGGCGCGATCCGTCAGGATAGTTTTGCCCGCACGCGGCCCTTTTGCAGCCACTGCCTATTTCGGGCCCGGACCGGATATGCGGCTCAGCGGACCATACCCGGCGCAACTTCGCCTTCGGTGAATGAGGACCGCCGGGACTTCTGATCAGAAAGGGGAAACACATGGAGGAACTCGAGTTCAAGTCGTCCACTTTGGGACAGCTTCTCGACCGTGCGATAGAGAGATTTCCCGACAATGAGATCATCGTCTACGAGGACCGCGACTTCAGGCTCACGTATCGCGAATTCGGAGAATTGGTGGACAAGGTGGCCAGGGGCCTCATGGCGCTTGGGGTCAAAAAGGGTGAGAAGGTGGCCGTCTGGGCGACCAACGTTCCTTACTGGGTTGTTTTGCAGTTCGCCACAGCAAGAGTGGGAGCGGTGCTGCTGACGGTCAACACCGCGTACAAGACCGCCGAGCTTGAATATCTGCTCAGACAGTCCGAGTGCGAGAACATTTTCATCATCGACGGATTCAGAGACACCGACTACGTTCTCACTCTCTACGATCTCCTCCCCGAGCTCAAGACTCAACAGAGGGGATACCTCAGCAGCTCGAGGCTCCCTCATCTTAAGCGGGTCTTCTTCCTCGGCCATGAGAAGCACAGAGGGATGTATTCCGTCGCCGAACTTTTGGCGCTGAGCGTCATGACCGATGACGAGCAGTACAAGGCCAGGCAGGAGGAACTCGATGTGCACGACGTGGTCAACATGCAGTATACGTCGGGAACCACCGGTTTTCCGAAGGGCGTCATGCTGACCCATTTCAATCTCGTCAACAACGGGTACTGGATTGGGAAAAACCAGCTCTTCGGCCCCGAGGACCGCATCTGTCTCCCCGTTCCCCTGTTCCACTGTTTCGGGTGTTCTCTCGGCGTCATGGCTGCCGTGAATCACGGCTCCGCCCTGGTCATTCTCGAGGGATTCGATCCGGTTTCAGCCATGAGCGCGGTGGAGAAGGAGCGATGCACCGCGATTTACGGTGTTCCAACCATGTTCATCGCGATCCTGGACCACCCTCTTTTCCCCAAGTTCAGCTTCGCCTCTTTGAGGACCGGCATCATGGCGGGTTCCCCCTGCCCCGCTCCGATCATGAACCGTGTCATCGAAAAGATGAACGCAAGACAGATCACCATCGTATACGGGCTCACGGAATCATCCCCGGGGATGACCCAGACCCGCGTGAACGACGACATTCGCAAGCGCTGCGAAACGGTCGGTCGCGCCATGCCGGGGGTTGAAGTGTGCATCAAGGACCCCGAGCTTCGCACCCCGGTTCCCGTCGGGGTTCCGGGCGAGGTCTGCTGCCGGGGTTATATCGTGATGAAGGGCTACTACAACATGCCCGAAGCCACCACGCAGGCAATTGACGAGCAGGGCTGGCTGCATTCGGGAGACCTTGGCGTCATGGACGAGGATGGGTACGTCGCCATCACCGGCAGGCACAAGGATATGATCATTCGCGGCGGAGAAAACATCTACCCGAAAGAGGTCGAGGAATTTCTGTACGGGATGGAAGGGATTCGCGACGTCCAGGTGGTCGGAGTTCCGAGCGCGAAGTATGGCGAGGAGGTGTGCGCTTTCGTCATCCTCAAGGACGGCTCTTCCTGCTCGCCCCAGGACGTGATCGACTTCTGCCGTGGAAAGATATCCCGATACAAGGTCCCGAAGTGCGTCGCCTTCGTGGACGGATACCCCATGACCGCAAGCGGCAAGATCCAGAAATTCAAGCTGAGGGAGGAGGCGGCGCGATTGTTCCCGGACGCCTGAAACACGGAATGTCGACGCCCCGTCGACCCGAGAAATCAAATCGACGGGGGACGGCACACCCCGAGGCGCGGGAACGCGCAGGCTCGGGTGGGAGACCCTGCAACGGGATCAGTCCGCTTTGAACTTTGAAATCAGCTGGGGATTGGGGAGAGTCAACCGCACGGGTTGGCCCACCATGCCGACTTGGCCAAGCAGTTGACCATCCCACTTCACTCGAACCCCGCCGCTGTTCCCGACCAGGATGTCGATCCGCTCTTTCACTTCCCAGTCGAATCGGTCACCGGGCTTCATCATGGCGCTCCAGGCCTTTTCGCCGTCGATCTTCACCTGAATCCAGCACTTCTGGCCTGCTTCGATTTCGAATCTGTGCACCAACTCCTTGCGCGGGGGAGCAGCCGGAGTGGTTTCCGGCGACGGCTCTTCAACAACCTCACCTGCGGGAAGAGCTGCATCCCGGGAATCGGCAGGGGCGGCATCGACCGCAGCCTCGTGCTTCGGCGCCTCGTTCCCGCCCCCCTCCTCCGCCACACGTTCGGGCTCCCCGCCGGAGATGTCCCCAGTCAATGACTCGGACACCTTGTCGGGAACCGTATCGGAAGGAAGAACACTCGGCTGCGCACCGCTCTCGACTTTCGCCTCCACGCTGTTCCCGGCCTCGGACTCCCGGGGCGGCGCCTCTTGCGGCAAGGCATCGGCGGGAGCTGTCGGCGTGCTTACACGGTCCGTGCCGACATCCCGGCTCTTCCAAAAAACCTGCATCCCCGGCCGGCTCAGCAGGCCTGCGACGGCGAATGCCACGACTGCCGCAAGAAGGACGGCCAGATACTTGTACGGCCGAGCGGGACCCGGTCCGACCCGTGGAGGGGGAATACTCTGCCCGTGAGGCAGCTGAAGCCCCTTGACCGTGATATCCCCCTCTCCGGAGGCTGGTTCCACGCCCAGGCTCTGCCCGTACGCCTCGACCAGCTTTTCTTCCAGGGCGGGAGTCCCGATTTCTTCGAACCGCCCCTTTTCCATCAAACGAGGGATGGTGCCCAGCGCGGGAACCCGGTCGGACTCCCGGGAAGCGAGGAGCTCCGGCATCCTGCCCCTCACCCTCGCGGTCTCCACGCTGGACAGGGGAGCCGACACGAGGTCGATCAGCCTGTTCTTGAGCCGCGTTGTCGAACGGATCAAGAAGCTGTAGTAGTCGAACTGGTTGTCGAACGCTTCGCCTTCGAACACGCCCGGCAAAATGGTTCTGAGGGCCGTGAACGCATCGCGGGCAGGCTTCACGCGTTCGGCAAGCCCGCAGGAGGGATGGACTTTCCAGTCCCAGAAAACGATGGAGTCTGCAAGAACACTCAATACGTCGCTTTCATGAAACCGGAGCTGTTGAGCTTTCCCGGATATACTGCACCCAAGCTCCCGGAATGGTTTTACAAAAGGTTCCAGCGTGGCATTCGGATCCTTGTCTTTGGATAAAGCCCTCGCCTGTTTGAGATGCAACGATCTCAAGCTCTCAAACTCAAGAAATATATGCATCATCTCTTCATGATGATGAGAATTTACAAACTGCTCAACACGTTCCCTGGCTTTGTTAAACAATGCAATACATTCAAGGAATTTCAGCCTTAGATTGTAAAATATACTCAGATAAGCATATGTGCATACTTCCCTGTTCAGAATGGTCAATGACGGAATGTGTTCGTTGATCACGAAGTTTAACAGATCATCACTCAAATAAACCAGTAGATGCGCAAGATCACAGCTGTGCTCCGGTTGATGATTGAATTCAAAACCAGCAGTGTTTCCATGAGGAGACAGTTGATACCAGCTTGGGCAAACAGGAACCCTGGTAATACCCACTTGAAGGAAAAACTCACTGGTCAGGATTCTCCCCTGATCGTCGCACTCAAAATAGACTTGCGCACCCTTTTCAGAAAAATCAATGATATACATATCACTGATCTTCTCAAAAGGCCCGACTTGCGCATGTTTCCCGCGGGAATCGGCCTGCCCTGGGGCGGACTTCTCCACATCGGGCACACTCCGAGATGTCTCCGCGCCGCAAATAAGAATTCCCGTGGGACGCCACCGCTCGGCTGTATTGGTCAAACCGTCGGCGGTCAGGAATCTCGGGCAGAGTCTTTTCTCCTCACTCGCGCGTCCTCCTTCGAGAGGTTCCGACATCTGTCTCACGCCTTTCGTATCCTTGACCGGTTTGTCCATTTGACGCTCTTGTATCAAGTCGCCCGGCTTGCACCACAATCCCCGAAGTCTGTTCCACGAAATCCGATTGACATGTCCAACAGTCTGGTGCTGCTAAATTAAATATCGGTAATTTATAAATTTCAACAAAAATTTATCATTGCTTTCGACAAGTCCTGCCGTATTGCAGGCCTCGTGCCGAAGCTGCTCCAGACCCGCCGGCCCCCAAGGCGTGCGGACGTTCACTCCTTGAAGGAAATAATAATCCGTATCTTCATATAGTTATGAATATTTTTCAGGAAAGTGCGCATACATTCGGTCGGCGTTGCAGCGGGAATGGCGTTGTGGGTCCCGGAAAACACCGTCAATATAATGTGAAAAACCGATAGGTGAGAATGTGGTCGGCACGCTTGGCCTTATCTCGTGTCACCGGCTTGCCGTGAACAATGATACGGCCTTTGGTAAAGCTGATCTCCTCGCGAACCTGCGACAAGGTGTCCCGCCCTGATCGCCCCACAGCGGGGGCGATGAACTTCGCGCAGATGTTACGTTCACTGAGATCATTCTTGTTCATGCGGCGTCCAAGCCGTCATGCCCTTGGTCTGCAACAAACCCCAATGCCCCTCGAGAGAGTATGTTCGCCCCTTATCCTCGCGCTTCACGCGGGGTGTCGCTGCAAATCACCCGCGGCTTTCGCGTTCAGACGACGCTCCGGTATTTTTTGCAGAGCCTCGCCAATCTCATTTTCCGCTATTCTCAGCTCGTAGTTCTTTTGCAGGTTCATCCAGATGTCAGGTCCTGTCCCAAACCAGCGGCCAAGCCGCAAGGCTGTATCCCCGGTAATTCCCCGCTTGCCGCGAATAATCTGGGTAATGCGGTTCGTTGGGATGCCCAGTTCCTTGGCCAGCTCGTTTGCACTCATGCCGAGCGCCTGGAGCTCGTCGGCCAGGTGTTCTCCCGGATGAATCAGAAGCCGTGCCATTATTACCTCCTAATGGTAGTCTACGATTTCCACGTTGATCGGCCCTGGGGAGTCTTCCGGCCATTCAAAGCACACCCGCCATTGGTCGTTGATGCGAATGCTGTACTGGCCTTTGCGATCACCCTTCAGCCCTTCGAGCCGGTTCCCCGGGGTGTTCAGAGCGATCAGGCGGTCCGCCGCGTGCAACCGGTCGAGCCGCAACATTGCTTGCCGTTCAAACCCCTGAAACGCCTTGATTCGGTCTCCCTCGAAAAAGCTGCGTGTCCGCTTGTCGCGGAAACTCATGATCATCCAACACCCTGGCTCATTATACGTTATACGTCAACCGTCCAATTTTAACTCTTTCTTGCCCGAGAAGACGATCTTTGTCAATCCACTTTCGACTCATCGCCTTATGCCAAACCAGCCGCCTGGCATCTGCCCGGAATGAGAATGGGCAGCCGCAGGGGGGAGTTATGGATTCCACGGAGCAAAGCCTCGCTTCCATGAGAGTGGTTTAGTGTACAATTTAGGCCGATTGACGGGTCGGGCATATCCGAACACTGATGGCGGTGGGATTGAGCTGCAACGGCAGAAACACGGATGATCGCGCTGACTCGTTCGGGCCTCTTATGCTGAAATCTTTCGGAACATTTTTCAGGAAAGTGCGCATGCATTCGGTCGGCGTTGCAGCGGGCATGGCGTCGGCGTCACACGTGAGGCATGACAATACATGCGCCGGGAATCCACTACCCGGGCAAGCCGGCATCACGGGCATTTCACGCGGATTGAAGCTTTACTCGGACGAACCCCCGGGTCGGAGCGGCACCGGGAACCCATCGGATATCAGAACATCGTGCGGAGCGCATAGAGCCCGCGCCCGGCGTTAGAACTCGAAGACGACATTGCCGAAGAACCTGGTTTCGTCGCCGCTCCAGGCCATGGTGTCGATATCGCTCCACCGGTAGATTTTCTCCGCGCTCAGCCCCAGCTTGAAGTTTTCGATGGGAAGGGCGTAGAACAACGTCAGCTGGAGCCCCAGGCGCTGGTCCTGGAACTCGATATCGTCGGTCACCCGCGAGTCCTCATAGCGGTCGAGACCGTCAATGGAGTCGAAGTAATGGTATCGGACACGGCCGTCCAGGCCGAACGGCCCGTATTCCATTTCCACTCTTCCGCCGACGGTCGCGCCCAGGGCATAGTAATAGCTTTCGAATCGATAGACGCTCTTTACGCCGGAAATATTGTGAGTCTCGTCATACAGCGTCCCCGCAGTGGGCGTCACCATCGAAAAGGACGGATACAGTTCCGCGGTGGCCCGGACATGGAGACCGCAACGGTAGAAATCCGCGATCAGGGTTGGCCCCACAAGGTCGCAGATCGCCTGCCTGTCCTCTCTTCTCATCCCTATAAACGAATGGTTGTAGTATTCGAATGCGCTGCCCAGGCCCACAAACAGGCTGCTTCCCCGCAGAGTCTGCGATTGCTCGTCCATGGAGATACATTGTTCATAATGGCCCAGGAATGCCGTCTTGGAAAAGAACCTGAGATCGACCAGGGTGCTGCCGTCCAGGGCCGCCTGGAACGCCAGTTCGTTATACACCCCGTCCAGGTAGTTGATGCTTGCCTCGCCCGGCTTGCCGAATTTCTCCGCGGTTATGACTTCAAAATCAAAGCCCATTTGAGCTTCGGAGCGGAATTCGTCGGCGTCCGGCGAATAGCTGCCGCCCCCGCCCGCAAAAACCCGGAAGCGATGCCAGGCATCGGTGGTGAGACAGTACTTGTCGACATTCTCGGGAGCCTTGGGCGTGGTGTTGTCCAGCCAGCGATGAATGGCCGCGGACGGCCCGAAAAGGAATCCCAGAGCCCGGTTGGGAATTGAAGGAGCGCTGTGCTGAAAAAACTCCCCCAGCTGAAACATGGGCTCACCGATGGCAAAACCGCCGATGGGGGTCATGATGGCGTCGTTGATACTGAATTCATCCCGCAACTCACCGAACAACTCCCAGAAGGTCGAAGCCCCGGCGGCAACGAGAAAGGACTCCGTGAGGCTGAGGTCATTGGTACGGGCCAACAGATAATAGCCGGTCCCGGCGGCGATATGTCCTACGTTGCTGTCCCAATCGTTGTTGTCAAGCCTGTAGGCGTCGCCCGTTTCAAAGCGCGCCTCGAAAGAACCCTTCGGAATGGTGTATTCATACCAGCGGCGGTCTTCCAGAGTCCCGTAATAGTAACCCGCTGCTATAGCAAGAAAAGCGGCGGTTTCGAGGCCCGTCCGGAAATAGTTCTTGTGCAACGGCTGAGCGTTGGTGTAAACGGAGCGGGCCCGCTCCAGGGTCCAGCTTGATTCGGGCTGCCCCTCGGACGGAGTCGCCTCGTTCTTGCCCGTGGCCTCTACGGCCCGTGACCCCGGCACGGAATCCCGATTCTGCCCCAAGGCTCTGTTCGAAATACATAAACCCGCAACGACCACTGCCAGGACGACAAAGATACAAACGGTTCGTCTTCCCGCGATTCCCACCGACGACCTATCCTTATCCATGCGGAATCCTCATCCATGAATGGCCTGTTCAGGCGCCGACCGACACGTACCCGGTATCCGACCGGCGGGCGCCATAACCGTTGACGAGTGCAGCGGAAAGTATATATCAGAACGAATGTTCCTTTGCAAACAAGTTGACGGCAACGTTCAACGAGGGGGAGCGGGGCACGTGCGATATTCGGCCCTGTAACGGATCGCGCCGGAGATGGGATCGCCCGGTTGCAGAGCGAGGCTCGACTCGGGCTTTTTTCACGCGCCGTCCGCGCGAATCGGAATCGACGGTTCGCGGCGGCCTGACGGGAGCTGCAGGGGGCACGACTGCGTGTTTTTCCGTGGACGATGGGAAAAGAGTTTACCTGTTAACGATAGTGTGACATTTTATGCACACTTGAACCGATTGACACCCCCTTTCCAGGCGACCGGCGGCTCCCGCCGATGAATGAAAGAGATGGATTATGCACAGGCCGATTTCCGCCCTTATTCTCTTTTCCGTTCTGGTCTCGTTTGGAATCGCCCGGGGGGAACTCACCGAAGACATCATCCATGCCTGTTCGAACAAGCACACGGGCACGGTACGCTACGTCAGCGGTCCGGAACAATGTAAGCGGTCTGAAACCCCGTTGTCCTGGAACCGCAGTGGAATGCCGGGCGAGCGTGGGATACAGGGGCCTGCCGGTCCCCCGGGCATGCAGGGTCCCCGCGGCGACCCGGGGCCGCCCGGACCACCGGGTCCCCGGGGCACTCAAGGCCCCCCCGGCACAGCGATCGCGGCAACTGCGGGAAACGAACGAACCGATACCACTTCGAGAGATCATATGGACATCATTTCGCTGGTGGCGGCTCTCGCTTCTCTGATCCTGGCGGTCTTGGCCATCTGGCTTTCCATCGTGTTCTACCGTTCTTCCACTCAGCTCCGGAATGAAACCAGGGAGGCCGCGCGCGATGTCGCCCGGAATGCCGAGCGACTCGAGAATCTGTTGAACAGGGTGTATCTGGACAGCGTATCGGTAATGAAAGAGACCATCGTCGGTCTGCGGGCCTGGGGTTCTCCTCCGGCGGACCCCACCGGGCAGCCGACGGTCAGGCCGCCGGAAACGCCCGTGGAGAAACGGGAGACGACGTCCGCCCATGAGCCGGCTTCGCCGGCCGCCGCCCAGCCCGGCGTGTCTTCCCCGGCATCCTCCCGGCAGGAAGATCAATCCAGTGTTTTCGACGCGCTCGAGTCCTTCTCCGGCAAACGGATCCAGGACATCCTCGAGCATCCGGAGCTGGGAAAGACGGTCGAAAACACCTTGAAAGCCTACTACCCGAAACTGGTGGAAAATCTCCGCGTGTCCGGGAAGGTCGGAGTCGATGCGGCCGGAGACCTGTACGGGTTTGGCATGGCGCCTCGGCAGGATGCCTTGGAAGAGGGAATTCTCCACATCGATCGCGAGGGAGGGGTTCACGCCGCCATCCTTACGCAGGGAGAGAAGGTACTCTATTTCAGTAACCGGGATGAATTCAAAAAGAAGCTCACCCCAACGGTCCAGCAGTTCGTCAAGCGCTTTGCCGATGTCAAAGTGATCTTCATGAACCGCTGAGCGTCCCACGCCTTGCATGAAAATACACCTGCCTGACGCATCCTCGTCATTCGCGGTGCGGTCGTGCGGTTCGCGGAATCGGAGCGCTATCCTCGCCCCGGGAAAAGTCATTCATCAGAGGAAAACCTGAGCAGTGAGAAACCTCTTTCCTTTTCTCGTCGCCCTTCGATCCCGGCGATCTCGAGCAAAACGACTTCCCCCACCAGCCAGACCTTGACGCCGGCGCGGGCGCAACCGACGGCAACCTTGTCTTCCCTGCCGGCGGCGGCATGCAGGTGCAGCACCGGGCCCCCCGCATCATCGGGGAAAAGGGTCCCCACGGCCAACACTTCATGGACTCCCCGCAGAGTGTGCAGCATCGGGACGATCCCCTGTTCCGTGTTCTCCCGGGGCCCAACCACCAGGCGACTGCCGTCGGCTCCGCCCCCCACGTAGAAGACGAGTCCCCGCTGAATACCGTGTTCCTCGGCGAATTGCTCCACTATGCCGGGCAATTGATCCCCTTCTTCCAGGCGCAACACGAAGATGCGTCCCATTTCCCCCACCCCGTACTGCATGCGTTTCCTCCACTCTCCACAGTCATCCCGATTGCTTCCACGCGATCCCAGCCCCATGCACGGGATCCTCGCGGCGGCCGCACGAACCGAGCGAATCCCCTGAAACGGCCCCGGCTCCGGCAACTCAATACACAGTCCCCGAAGACTTTCCGGCAAAGCAGAACCAAGCCCTTTCGAACCGACACTCGCGTGGTCCGGGCGATTCTACCCCGCGAGAGGGCCTCACCTCAAAACAAACTTGCAGCCGGAGCATGTTTCTTTAACGGTCTGTTGAAAAAAATCTTTTCACGGGAGAATCCGGGTATATATTGATGGACTGCAACAAGAAGCGCGAATGCGGCAGCGATCGACGTCCGCTTCGCGGAAAACCATATCGCACGTTCAGTGATTCGAGGCATGCATGGATCAACCGAATACATACAGAGAACTCCCCACCAGGCTCAGTCATCGCTGTTTCGGGTGCGGCTCAGAAAATCCCCACGGCCTGCGGATGATATTCCATACCGATGAGAAGTCGGTGTTTTCGGAAATTGTCATTCCCGATCACATGGTCGGGTGGAAGAATTTCGCGCATGGAGGAATCCTGTCCACCATTCTCGATGAAATCATGGGCTGGTCGGCCATCTACCTGACGAAGAACCTGGTCCTGACAAAGTCCATCGCCGTTGATTTCCTGAGGCCGGTTCCCGTGGGCACGACACTCAGGGCGGAAGGCAGGATATCGAAGGTCAGGAGCGATCGCGAGGTCGCGATGGAGGGATTCCTCCTCAATTCAAACGGGGTCGTCCACGCTCGGGGGAAGGGTGTTTTTGCGCTCTTCAAAATCGACGCGGCCATGAAGTTCGGCATCGCCGACGAGAAAGAGCTCCGCGAACTGGAACGGGTATTTAACCTGTGACCGTTTGTTTGACGGCAACCCTGTTCGCGGCATCGGGGGTTCGATCCTCGGCTTTGCAGGAACGGGCACAATCCTGAGCCGGCTTTGTTCGGCCGTTGCCGAGAACCTTCTTTGGGTCAAACGGCCCTCTGCGCGGGCAGGCTTTTCCCTTTTGGGACAGCATGTTGATCTGGGCGCTTGTTCCCGGCCCGTTTCGTACTGAAACAACCAACATCATTCCGGCGATGAGCCTCGACGAGGACACTGTCCCCGGTAGGCGAATCGCGGGCTCACTTTTTGAACATACTCTCATTCCTTCTCGGTTTCATATCGCGAGGCGCCTGCGGCGGCGCGTGCTTCCCGCGCGGGAGGCAGCCCCGCGGAGCGTGGTGGTCGTATTGAATCACAGGGAGGTTGTTATGAGACTCAACCATGGCGAACGTCTTTCGCTCGAAATTGGAAGCCGCATGGAAATCGAGCTCGGTTCCCGTTCCTCGCGTTTGAGCAGCCGACTCGTCGGGATGGACCCGGGCGCCTTTCTTATCGCTCGTCTTCCTGAATTCGACGGGTTTGAGGACCAACTGCTCCCCGGCACCGCGATCAGGGTGAGCTTCGAGTATTCCGGAAACCTTTACGTCTTTGCATCCTCCATCATCGATTTCCACTCGCGTTCCCTGCCGCTGCTGATCCTCACCTACCCTCAAGCCGTGGACCGGCACGAATTGAGGGCCCACCCACGGATCGACTGCCTGTTCCCGGCCACGGCGCGAGTGGATGCAACCGTGTTTCAGGGCAATGTGACGGATATCAGCAAGGGAGGATGCCGTTTCGTTTCCCGGGAGATGAGCGAGGAAGACCTTCGCAGACTGTCCATGGAAAAGCACCTGGTCATGCAGATCCTGTTGCCCGGAGACGCACACCCCCGGGAGCTGAAAGGCCAGGTGAGAAGCGTTCGCCATGACGGCAGGAATGCCATTCTGGGCCTGCAATTCCAGGATCCCGACCCGGAATTGCTGGAAAAGCTGAGCGATTTTGTCGACGCGTCCGTCTTCCTTTTGAAATAGACGCCCCATGGAATACAGATTCAATCGCGACTGCTGGGTGGAGTCCTCTTTCGACGGGTTCCTCCTGGAGCACTACGCTCATCCTCCGGGTGAAACCGTTCGCGGCCTCCACCACCCTCAGCCCGCGGCCTCAAGGATCGACACGGCACAACGGTTTTTCGCCGACCGGGGGGAATCGATCCGGGCACGGCCTCCTATTGCGGCACTATTGCAGCGGTTTCGAGACTGTTCGGACCTTGCCCGCGCGATGATGAGACGTTTTAAAATTGCCGAGGCGTGCGCCAGGTGCGATCGCATCGAACCTCATGGCAGCTGCTGCAGTGCAGGGCTGGAAGAAAAAATCGACGTCATGATCCTGGTGGTCAACCTGCTACTTGGGGTCGAATTGCCGAAGGCCGGGACAAGACCCGACAGTTGCTTCTTTCTGGGTCCCGAAGGATGCATCCTTTTCGCCCGCCACATGCTCTGCATCGATTACCTGTGCCCGGACCTCGAAAAGAGCCTTCCCCCCGCGCGGCTCCACGCGATGCAAATCGCCGCGGGCGATGAGATCGAAGCCCTTTTTCGCCTTGGCGAGGAGATCAAGCGTGCATGCCGCATCGCCGGACGGTGAGATCGCGAGCCAGCAAACCGTCAATGATTTTTGCGGCGATAGTAATCCGCCAGTTTCTTGCCGCCGACCCCTTTTCCTCTCAGGAACTCGATGAACAGCTTGAAGGCATCCTCCATGGCGCCGAACTTTTCGAGCAGCTCATCCTCGTCCATTCGGGCCGCTTCCTTTCGGACAAAGGACTCCACGGCATTTTCCATGGAGAACCGTATGAAGTCGTCCGTTATCCCTTTGCAGAAAAAATGCTTCATCTCCTCTTCGAGTTCCAGGAGAAGTTCTTCTTTGCTCATTTTTTGCCCCCCGCCATCTATCCTCATCCACGGATCGGCCGGCCTCCGGGCATCGCCCGAGGAACCAGCCGCCGAAAACCATTCCCCCCGGAGATGCGCCAAGCCCCCCGGCCTCCGCGCTTCTCCAGCCGCCCCACCCATGCCGAAACAATGCGTCGCCCCACGCCTGGAAACGCCCATGAGAAGGACCTTACCCCCTCGCGGGGGAAAAATCCAGCCAATGCATTCAGCCTGGACGGATCTCGGTCGATCTTTCGGAGCAAGGCAATGAATCGAACCATGGGAGCAGCCGTTTTGTGGAATCCTTAGACCGCCGGGCAAGTAACTAAGGAACTCCTTCGTAGAAGAAGTCGTCATGGAGGGCCAGCGTAATATACCTTTCCGCGAACACATGGAGAACGACCTCAGGCCGTTCAGCCAGAATCCTGTCGTAGTTGAAGGGAACAAACGGGGCCACTCCCACCACTTTCTGGAAGTGGGGATAGAGGTAGCGGTAGAGACCGTCCCCGAAAGAATCATGCCTGAAGAACAACCTGGCCAGTTTTCTCCCGCCCGTATCGGGTTGAATCTCGAAGGCCGTGCTCAGGTCCTCATCGATGAGATCATCCATGAGCAGCATTTGCGCCAGGTCGCCGCCCGGAGAAGTCCTGCGCACCGAGACCGTGTCGTTCTCGATCGATATGGGACGGACGCCCGGGAAAACCCGCGACAGTTCTTTGATGATCTCGCGGTAGCCGGTATAGGCGCCGAAATCGTTCCAGTGAGAATCCGTCTTGTAGTAAATCGGATGAAGTTTTTTTGCGTTGAGCAGCGCCCTTCTCAAATCCATGACCCTGACCCGTGAGTGATTGCGCATGTATTCCGAGAATTGTTCGAGCCGCGTCGGATTGCCGTTCCTTACGATGCTTTCGGGCAGGAATTCCCCGTAGATCGTGTTCTTGTTCGGCACAATCACCACGATATAGTAGATACCGTGTCTTGAAAACAGCTCATGGTTCCACTCGATACGTTCACGCAAAGCGTCGAGCTCGGTCTCCGAGAGCGGGATCAGGCCGCAGTGGTCATTGAAAGTGAACCCGTCCGGGAAGACCTCCGAGCGGTAGAACAGCCAGGAATCCCTGCCCATCACGACGCTGGGTACCGGAGAGACTCCGAGCAGATTCACCCTGAGAATGTTGTTGAGCCGGATGAGACTGCATCGAAAGCCGAGATGGTCGCCGATAAAGGATTCACAGTCTTTGGGAAAACGCCTCAGGGCGGAAAGTTCCGCCTTCAATTCGGGCTCTTTCGCCAATTCGCGGTTCTCGGAATATTCATATTCCTTGAAGATGCACAAGTTCATCTCCGCCATGGGAAACCACATGACGATCAACAGGCAGACCAGAAGGATTTTCGTTGGGGTTCTCACCATACCTGACGTTTACCGCCACACTAAGCGTTCCGGGGCTTAGCTTCACAACCTCCGGGTTTCAGAACTTGAAATAGATGAAGGGATTGTAGGTTCCACCCATCAACGCCATCGACGAGAGCATGAAGACAATCCCCAGAAAAACCACGTACGAGCACCGCCAACCCGGAATGGTCCACCCGCCGGATTTGACGGCCGCCGGCAGAAGTTGTGAGACACGGGCACGGATGGTCGGCCAAACGGGGAAGGACACGAGCGACGCGGCAACCAGGGCGAGCAGCACCTCGCGGTCGATAACCATGGCGACGGGGTATTTCCCCGGAACCGGCTCCGAAAACCCGAACATCGCAGCGATATAGGTCCCGGCCTGCGCGATTCCATCGGACCGAAAGAGCGCCCATCCGATCATCACCACACCCATGGCATAAGCCTGTCGGAGCGGTCGCCAGGCGCCCTCGACCATTCGTCCGAAGGCCGTTCGTTCCGCGATCAGAAACAACCCGTGCCAGACGCCCCAAATCACGAACGTCCAGTTCGCGCCGTGCCATAATCCGCAGAGCAGGAACACCACGAGCAGATTGAAGTATTCCCTGCGCACTCCATGCCGGTTGCCCCCCATGGGAACGTACAGGTAGTCTCTGAACCATTGCGACAGAGTGATGTGCCACCTGCGCCAGAAATCGCGGACGGACTGCGAAAAATACGGGTAATTGAAGTTCTCCGGGAATTCGAATCCGAACATCTTTCCCAGACCGATGGCCATATCGGTATAGCCTGAAAAATCCAAGTATATCTGAAACGTGTAGCAGAGCACCCCGAACCAGGCCAGGCCGGCGGAAAGCTCCGCCTGGGGGAGGGAGAAGACCGTGTCGGCCGCGAGCGCCAGGGGATTTGCAATGAGCACTTTCTTTCCCAGCCCGACAATAAACCGTTCAACCCCCCGGGCGATCTGTTCAGAAGACACGACTCGCGCGGTCAACTGCGCAGCCGCATCTCTGAACCGGAAAATCGGCCCGGCCAGGATTTTGGGGAAAAATGACAAATACAAGGCGAAATTCCAGAAGCTCCGACCGGTTTCGATCTTTCGGGCGTAGACGTCGCACAGGCAGGAAATGGCATGAAAGGTGAAAAACGATATGCCGACCGGTACCTGCACCTTGTCCGGATGCACCGGACCGACGGACATCAGTGCAAACACGGGGCTCATGCTTTCCAGGAGGAAATGGGTGTACTTGTAAATGCACAGCAAAGCGAGGTTCAGCGCGATCCCCGCTACGAAAACCGCCTTGCGGGCCCGCGCACGGACGCCTCTTCTCGCCCCGGCCCGCAATTGCTCCCACCCCGACTCGCCGTCATCAAGCCGTCGCAGGCAGACGGCGCAGGCATGATTGAACAGGCAGGAAAACAACAGCACGAATACGTAGCCCTGCTCGCCCCAGGCATAGAAGAAGAAGCTGGCCGCCAGAAGCCAGGCGTTGCGCCACGAAGGTCTGAGCAGCAGGCTGACGGTCAGCACGACCGGAAGAAAGAAAAACAGGAAAATCAGGGAGCTGAAAACCATGAGAGCCTCTTCCGCGACTTCTGCCCCGATGCCCGAAAAACCCGCGTAAAAGCTGGGCTCCCGCTCAAAGCCGCGCGATGGGCAGAATAGTGCAAAAACAAGCTTCTATCAAGTCTGGAAGCACGTTTCGCTCCTTTTCGAAAAAGCTCGCCTGTCTTCAAATCGCTTGTTGCGTGACGGCTCGACTTATGTAGAAACTACATTCCCGGGGGGGCCTGTTTTGAGCTTCGCGGGTGAAGCGCAACCTCATGGATGATTACCTAGAAAATAGACTCCCGTGTGAGTCTGTTTTCATGCCTTGTGGTGACGCCGGCGCCATGCGCAATTGCGTTCTTTTCACGCACGCATGCATCTTCCTTCAGCAATCCGGCGGGAGGCGCGCGGAAAACAACGGAGGCACGAAGCGGCAGGCGGGGATGCGTTCCGCACCGTCGTATCCCAGGCCTTCCGAGGCCGGGGATACGACGGAGACGTTACCGGGGTGTGACTATTTGAGCTTTCTCGCCAGGAAGAACCCGTCCGGATCGCACTCTTCCCTCAGGAGGCTAAGATCCTTCTCCGTGGGCTGCGCCATTTCCTTCAGATCCGAGGAAACCAGGAGATCGAAGCTGACTTTCTTCTTGATGTCGTCGGCCGATCTACCCGGAGCAACCTCGAGCAGCATCATTCTGCGCGTGCCTTCATCGAATCCGAACAAGGCTTCATTGGTGATGACGCGATAGGGACCCGAGCCCATGACGCCGGCTTTTTCCCTGTAGTTCTCGGCCCCGTCTCCGAAGCCGATGCTGGTGACGAAATCGAGCTTGTTTACGAATCTTCTCGGCTCGAGTGCCATGATGATGATCGACTTCTCACAGTTGGCGGCCATGGCGCCCGCTCCCCCACTCCCCGGGAACCTGGTCTGCGCCTTGGTGTAGGTGCCGCCCTCGAAAGTCGAATTGACGTTTCCATACATGTCGATCTGCGCGCCGCCGATAAAAGCGAAATCGGCGTGCCCTCTCTGGGTCAGCTCGAACACCGAGCTCAACCCCTTCAGATAGCATGCCTTTCGGCACGCACGCGTGTCGCCCACCGAGAGCGGCATGCCCATCTCCAGGACCGGCGTCAACGGTCCGGCCTCGAATATGATCCCCAGACCCGGCGCATGGGTTAGCTGCGCGTGAATGGACGCGATGATGGGCAGACCCGTCCCCACGAACACGATCGTGTTGTCTTCAAGCACTCTCGAACCGGTGTATGCAATCATTTCAAACGGCGTATATTCGGCCATGGTCTATACCTCCTTATGGATTCGGCACTTGAACGGCTAGGAGAGGATGATCGGCTGTCCGCCATCAAGATCTTTTATTTTCTTGAAGGTTTTGTAGGGCAGCTTGGCGAGGAAATCGTCGTAGGTCTCGCATCCGAAAACGTATTCGTCGTAGTATTTCTTCAACGCGTCTGTCTTTCCGGATTTCCTGAATTCGTCGGAGGCGCTTCGGAACATCAGGATGTGCTCCATGTCGAACCAGTAGAATCCGTAGCACGCCCCGGGATAGCTCGCGAAACGCTGCTCGATAACGGCGTCCACCGCGGTGTAGGGTATTTCCGTCAGGTTCGGATAGGTCCTGATGTTTTCGTTGGAGATGAGTTGCTCGCAGGTCACCAGGGTATGGGCGGCGGCCATGGCGATCTCGGGGCAGGTGCAGTGCGCGCCGAAGATGCGGCAGTTCCCGTGCATATCGGCAGCGGTCACGTTGAGCAGCCCGACATCCGGATAGCACGCGGGGACGAGGTAGCAGTTCTTTCCCGAAAAGGGGCTCTCGACCATCATCCCACGGTTCACGAGCTCCATATCGGCGCCGCCGTGATCCCTCACCGGGAGGAATTCCAGGCCCATCGCCGCCGCTTTGAATCTCGCGGACATGCCGTAGTTGGTGTAGTCGTCGATGCGAATCATCCCGTTGGCGCACAGATGCCGAAAGAGCGGCGCAATGCCGATCACTTCGTAACCCCACCACGCCAGCTCCACCCGCTTGATGGACAGATGATCGGGATACAGGAGCATCGCTCCGGCCAACAGCTCGGGGCAGACCGAATTGGACTGAAAAGAGAGTGTCAGATCCTTTGCCCCGTGCCTGATGATTTCATGAATGAAAGCGACCGGCGGACGAGTGTTAACGAATCCACCGATGGCTATGTTGATCCCGTCCTTGACGTACTTGTTGACGGCATCCTTAATGGTGGTTCTTTTGTCGCTCAACGCCTTCGACTTATGAACCATGACCTTCCTCGCCTGCTCGGGCGAGGGTCCCCACCAGGAGAAGGGTTCCTGTCCTACCTTCAAAGATGTTTCATCCAGGCTTGTGATTTTCCCAATGAAGGAGCTTGCATTGTTTTTCATTCCCGACCTCCGGCTTCAAGTTGAAAACGCACTGTCTCTCGCTTCTCCACTTTTCCCCAAAAGAGCATTCGAGTTCTAAGGAGACTGATATGAGCTTTATTTCACAATGGCATCTATACAAGAATGGGTCAAAACGGTCAAGTCACAAGTTCGTCCGGTCGCCCCGTCCTGAACCGCGCATCGCCTCCCTGTTTGAATAATTTCCATTTGATTTCAGTATGTTTTGCCACAGGCAACCTTTCGTGTCCTCCATCGGCAAATCCATCGGCCATGCCGCTCAAGCGGTGATGCACCGGATGAATTGCCCGTCCCCTCCTGCCATGGAAGATCAACCGTGACCGATGCGTACCTGCAATGAACGGAGGCCCGTTTTAAAGTCCGGTCGAGAATCAGCCGAAATCCCTCATGGAGGTTTCCCATCAACCTCGAGTGAAAACCGGGAGCGGTCGGAAGCTTTTCGAACGCACCCGCCGGGCATTCTTCCCAAGTGTGCAACGCGGGGCGGAACCCCTGCGTTAACCCAGGTGCGCTATCCGGAAAATGGCAAGCATGATTCAAAACAGCAACGACCATGCGCCTCATCCGAGCGGGTCTCTGAAGTATCCCGGCGGCTCCGGGGAATCCGAAAGCCCTCCCCCGAGGACAAACCATCTCTTCACGTATAGAATTGCTCTGTATGTTCTGCTCTCGATCCTGCCCGCATGTCTGCTCTTCATGTACGGCAATTTTTCCTCCAGCCACGAGGAGTTCGCATGTGCGTTCGATCCTCCGCTGGGAAACTTTCTCACCCCACAGGAGATCGAATGGCTGGCCGCTCATCCTCGCATCAACCTCGCCCCCGACCCAGATTACCCGCCCATCGAGTTCTTCGATGAACGGGGCAACTACGGCGGCATTGCCGCCGATTATGTCAAAATCATCGAAACCACCCTCGGCATCGATTTCAACATCGTGAGGATTTCCAACTGGTCGGATATCCTGGTCGCAGCCAGGAACCGGACCGTGGATATGTTCGGCGCCGCCTCCGCGACGCCGCAAAGATCCGTTTACATGCTGTTCACTTCGCCTTTCATCGAGTTTCCCTCCGTGATCATCGTCCGGGAGAACGTCTCTGAATCCTTGACGCCCAAGCAGCTCGAAGGGATGAAGGTCGCCGTTGTGGACGGATACGCCGACCATGATTTTCTGGTGAATCACTACCCCGAGCTCAAACTGATCCCCGTTCCGGACGTGAGCACGGGTTTGAGACAGGTGTCCTTCGGCACCGTCGACGCCTTTGTGGCCAATCTTGCGAGTGCCGTCTTCTACATTGAGAAACTGGGCATCTCCAATCTGCATTTCGGCGGGAACACGGGATATTCATACCGGATGGCGTTAGCCGTGCGGAGCGACTGGCCCGAGTTGTCGGGCATCCTCGAGAAGGCATTGTCCCGCATCGGTCGAAGAGAACGCGATCTCATTTACAGGAAATGGATACGGTTCGAGACTCCGTCGCCGTTCCGCAAAACGAGCTTCCGGGCCTGCGCGCTCACCGCTCTTGCGATCGTGCTGGTACTGCTTCCCGCGATGGTGGTATGGAACAGGCTTCTCAAGTCCCTGGTCAACAGCAAGACGGAAGCGTTGCGCGAGGAGATCGCCAAACGCATCAGGACGGAAGAGCAACTCAGGCGCGCGCGCGCTGAACTGGAAAAGCGCGGCCGGGAGAGGACAACACCGCTCATGCGGGAAATTGAAGACCGTTAACGTGCCCGGGAAGAGCTCCTCAAAGAAAAGAGTTGCGCGGGAAATAGACTCCCGGGTGAGCCTGTTTTCATGCTTCGGGGCGTCGCCTGTGTCATGGACAATTTCGTGTAAAGCCTCATCGGGACCGTGCAGGCCCATTGTCCCGGTGCTCGACAAAGAGGGCCGGATCGCGGCATCCACGCCGGCAGCTCGGCCGGATCATCTCCCCTGGCTTTTATAGCTCTTCCTGATCGCGCTGAAGTCCGCCACGGCACGCTTGATATCCTGCAGGAGGCTCACGAACTCCGACTGCCAGGCTCGCGGCAATCGGTCCTTGAGGATTTTTCCCGACACGTCCGTATCTTCTCCCGCCATCATGGCATAATAGGCGCATTCGATTGCCTGAGCGGCCATTTCCACCGCCTCTTCTCCTTCTGCCCGCGGAGCCGGAAGACGGACCTTTTCCATGCACCCGTTTCTGGCCATGATCCGCTCATAAAAGCCCTTGTTCTCACCTGGCCTGCCCACCCGCCAGCCGCCGTTGCCGTATACGAGCAACCGTTCCATGGCCGGAGACTGCGAGAACGGAAACCACAATGAGGCATCCCTCGCATGATAGTAGGCAAACTGGTAGTCCAGCAGGCTCACTTCCGGCGGCTCCTCCGATCCCCTTGGGGAAATGATCAATTCGGTGAGGTTCGACAGGTCGAATACGGTCATGCTTTCCTCCGGCCCGCAGACCGTGCACAAAATGGCCCTCGTGCAACAATGTGCGCCACCCGAGAAACAATAGGCCACCAGCGTGGAACATCCCTTGTGCGGCAAGTCTTCCACGATATCCACCGGCGGCGCCGTGTAATGAGACTCGTCCCCGTACAGCGTCCTGCCGTCTTTTCTCACCTCGACCTTGAACCGGCCTCCCTCCGGCACCTTTTTCACCGTCAGCAGAAACGGCCCGTGCCGAAACAGCGTTTCAATGCCCTCTTCGGCCTTCCTCGGGAACGCGCCCTTACTTGAGGTATCGGGAGACTGCTCCTCGGCGGGAAACCAGAACACCGGACGCACCCCGGCCGTCGATTCGATCGATACGATCGAGAGAAGAGACCACACCAGGAGTGTGAGCAACGCCCGCAGCGGTATCCCGCTCGGCAGAGTTTCCATCATCGGCTGTGCCTCGAAACACGTCAACGGACGATCGTCGAGCCCCGCCGGGCAGGCGGCGACGGTTTCCCGCACGCCGCATCGTTTTCCGCCGGCCTGGAAAGAGTCTTCTCGAACCGTCCGCTTTCAATCGTTCAGGAATTGTCGAATGAAGTCCGCGCTTCTTTTCTTTCCCTGGAACACACCGTAGTGACCTTCACAAAGGACGTCGGGCTCAAGCGAAAGGATGGATTTCAGGGAACGCAGGTATTTCGCCCGGTCCGAAAGCAGGCTCGGATGCAAAGGGCCGTGGATGTCCTGGCCGAAAAGGACTTTCTTGCCGTCCGATTCCACCAGGTAGACCACCGATCCGGGGGAATGCCCCGGCGTGTGTATGGCCCGGATGCTCCTTTCCCCGAGTAGAATCTCCTCCTCTTCACCCTCCAGAAGCACATCCACCGGGAACGGCTTCAGCGAAGCCCCGTACCAACCGGCCGCCGTCACCTCGCCGTCGCCCCGCTCCAGAAAAGGGGCGTCCAATGCATGAGCGACAATTCTGCACCCCGTCTTTCGCCGGATCGCATCAGCGCCGCCGGTATGATCGAAGTGGCAATGCGTGAGAAGAAGGTATTCGAGTTGTTCCCCGGACACACCACACTCGAGAATATTGCTGTAGATCCGATCGACGCTCCAGCCGCATCCCGCGTCCACCATCGCGGCATGCGTCCCGAAAACGATCAGGTATGCGGCGGCATCCTCGGCCGCGGACAGACCTTCACCACCGACCTGGTAAATTTCCCGGGTGATCTTCATCGGGTCCCTTCTCACTTGCCGGTTCGGTAAGAGCGATTCACTTCCGCGTTACTTCCCACGTCCGGATCGACTTGACCACGGGCCCGGGGTGGGGCGAACCCGCGCCGATACGGGTGGCTGTCAAATTAATCATGGCGGAAGGACAGATCAAACTTTTTCAGGCGAAATCCGGAACCGGCAGGCCGCCGCCCGGATTCGACCGGTACTGTTGTTGCGCGATCGGAGGTTCCATCCGTCTTCGCCGGCAGGCTCCTCCCCCAATCCCATGGACCTTGCAGCGTCATGTGTTCCCGAAAACCGGGCAGGATGTTTACGTCATCGGAAGACTCGGGCAAGTCAAACCAGGCAGGAAGGAAACGGCGCAGACATCGCCGCTTCGATCAGGTCTTCAGGTAGAACATATACTCTTTCCCACACTGCGAGCACTTCAGCATGCACTTGTCCCCCCTGTCGCAGGCAATGTCAACCCGCGTTCCACAGGAATCGCATCGCCTGTTGACAGTGAATCCCTTGACCGTCTTCTTCGGCTTGTCCATTTCGCCCCTCTGTTGTGCCGCTTTAATAATACCATGATCATCAGCAAAATGGTCAACCATTTCTCAGCCCCTTGTTCGCGGCACACGATTTTCTCCCGCTCGACGGACCCCCTGCCTTGCCACACCACCTAGCCCGATGTGCGAGATTCGCACGCCCACATATCACATTCGGAGACTGAAGGAGAGCATTTTTTTCCCCCACGGTCGGGCAACCGTTCCGCCATGCGGGCAGGCAACACTCGAGGGGCGTTGGAAGAGCCGCGGAACGAATCCGGCAGGACTGACGACGAGACGATTTACCTTGTCCGCAGACTGCGGGCGTTCGTTCCCCGAATGAGGCTGGATTCCTTCAAGCTCTTGAAACCGTGCGCAACGGCGACTATCCCGCGGCCGGGACAGAACACAAAGGGGCCCCGGGCCGCAGTTGCCCATCGTCATGGATTCCGCCACCAGTCTTTTCTTTGCCCGCTGACGAGTTCCCTGCCCTCCCCCGGGAATATCTCCCGTTCTTCCGGAGGGGTCGGGCGCACGACTGCGGGCCACTTGCCGGGTACCGGGCCGGGTCCTTCCCTTGTGACCGATGAGGGGGATGAATCCACCATGCGGGGGATATGTGTCGGGTCCTCCTCCTCCACCCTGCAGCTGAACTCGATGGGGATTCCGTTGGGATCGAAAGAATAAATGGAATGGATGAAGCCGTGATCGATCACCTCCGAAACCCAGGACCCGGCCGCCTCGATCCTGTCGCGGAGGTCCCAGAGATCATCTTCGCACCCCACCCCGAATGACACGTGGTCAAAAACAACAGGCCCCGTCGCCGGCTGACCGTGATCCCTTTCAGAAACAGGCTCCACTCCGGGCCATTCGAAAAAGGCAATGTGATGGCCGGGTGAAATCTCAAAGAAGTAGTGCCTGTACCCGGGCTTGCCCAGTCCGGCCACCAGGCGCATTCCGAGAAGATCCCGCCAGAATCGTATCGTCGCGTCCATGTCCCCCGTTGCCATCGCCAGGTGGTGTATTCCATAATAATTCGCCATTGCGCCGCTCCCCGCGAAAATCGTTGCATTCCGGCCGTGTCCCGTCCTCCATGGCCGTACAAAGTCCCGAAGGGACAAGACCTGCCGGCACACGGCTCAGCCTGCGGACCGCAAAGAAACGCTCTCGCGCCTCCCCGCAGCGTTTCTCCCATCCCGCAGGGTCGCCTCCTACAGGAGCCCGATCTCCGCGCCAAGCTTCTTGTGCGCTTTTGGAAAATCGGGCTGAAAGTTCTGGTAGGGAGTCACCGGGTAGCGCGCGCCCACGGCCTTCCCCGCCGCCTTCAGCCCCTCTATCAGATCCGTCAGAGCGCTGCCGGGAATGGCGAACACCATTTCGTCGTCCTGAGTCGCCGCAAAAATCCGTTCCCCGTTTCCCGGCAGGACCATCCGCGCGGATTGTGTTTTAAACGGAGCTATGAGGTACTCGTCGCATTCCACCTTTCCACCAAAATGGCCGGGAACCCTGTCCCCCCTGACATACGACCATGCCTGGGCGAAGCGCATCATCTGGGCCGGGTTGCCGTAGAAGAGTATCGTATCGGGTTCAAGCGTGGTCCTGGCGAGAGGCGCGACGAGAACGGCCCGGATTGCTCCGTTCTCGAACCGGCTCATCGATGCGGTTTCTTTTTCGGCCGTGGATTCGCCGGAAGAAAACCCGGTGTCGCAGAAAAGCCGCCCAAGCGATGCCGGCGGGGATGATGCGTCGCTCATGCCGAACACGATGGCTGCCGGCACGCAGACGAGGTCCTCTCTTCCGATCCCCACGGTCCAGCCGTAGTTGCGGGCCATGGTGACCCCCTGGCAAAGTGCGATTCGCTTCCCCAGGGTCGTGGAAGGCCAACAAGTCTTCTCGGGATATCCCTTTTTCTCCTCGAGAAACTTTGCGGCGACCGGAAATGTCTTGAGCCCCAGATCGTTGCGGACGGATTCCGCCACTTCGCTGAAATTTTTTTGGTTCATGGACCTTCTCCTTAGTGGTTCCGGGAAACAGCACAACGACTCTCCCACCGGGGTGAGCCACTCCGCCGACCGGGTCAATTCCTGTCCCGGCAGGCAGTCATCGCCCGCCCCCCACGCAGCCGCCCGGGTCTGCGACCGGGACGAGGATTGATCTGGTTCGCGCACCCTCTCCGAAGGATACAATTCGACCAGGTAAAAGCCGATGCGTCTGCGGCGGTGCAGAAAGCTCCTCTCAGCGGGCGAGGGAGACAACCCGCAGGAGATCCCTTTGAAAACCATCCATGCGCTCCTCCCCCAGACCGCTTGTGATGCGGGACTGGGCTTCCTCCCACAGGGGTATGGCTTCAACAAGCTTCTCCTCCCCCAGGTCGGTGAGGCGCACCTGACGCTCTCTGCGGTCTTCTCCCGGTTCGGTCTTGATGAGCTTCTTCTTTTCGAGGACCTTGAGATTTCTGGTGAGGGTGGTGCGATCCATAACCGTGAGATGAGCCAACCGGGTCAGCGTGATCGGGGCACGGATTCTGGCCGTCATGAGCACGGAAAACTGGGTGACTCTGAGGCCGGAGGGCCTCAGGAAATCATCATAGAGCCGGGTGACCGCGCGGGCGGCCTTCCGCAGGCTGTAGCACGCGCAGGTTCGCCCTATTTCGAGACATCTGGCATGATCCGGAGTGTCCGTGGCAGACGGTTTCATGTCGTCCTTTCCTGTGCGCCGCGGGTGAGGCTTCGGACTAGGCTTCACCCCGGATGAGGCTCGGTGAATGAAGCCGGCCCATAACGTGTATATACACGCAGGCCGTTCCCGTCAACCGGAAATTTCGCCGCTCCGCACTGCATCAACCCGCCACAGCATCCCGGGCCGATCCCGTCGACAACCGGCCTGTCGAGATGCCTTGCGCGGGAAGCGGGCCGTGTGAGCGGAAAGCCGATACAATGCCCCTCCGGCTCCCGAGAACCGATGGATGGACCGGCGGCACAAGCCCTCCCTCGCTTCCCCGGATGCGCCGATTCCTTTCGGCATCGCGCTCGCTTCGGATGGAATTGTTTGTCTTGTGCCCGCTCGGCCGCGTCTGGTCATTTGCGGGATTTCCCCCCGAACCGTGCCGCTTGACTCTCGCCGCCAGGGCGGGTAAACACGGGAGACGCCCTTTTCGCATTCCGGGCCACGATCACGAATTCCCCATGGCGACTGGATTCTCATGAGAAGACTCATTGCCTCGTTCATCGGCGCGTTCTGCTTCTGGACCGTCCTCTCGGCGTTCATCGGACCCGTAGCGGCTCAACCAGGCAGCATCACATGGAAGGAACCGCTCACCGGCATGGAATTCGTTCGGATACCTGCCGGATGTTTCGAATTCCGTTGTCCCGCGGACACCGGCCGACCCTCTTCTTCAACCCTCTGCACCGACGGCTTTTGGCTCGGAACACACGAGGTCACCCGCGGGCAGTTCAGAGTTTTCATCGAGGCGACGGGGTACCGCACGGACGCCGAAAGGGAGGGCTTTTCGTGGGCGTACTCCGGACAGTGGGAAAAGAAGGCCGGACATGACTGGAGGAACGCAGGATTTCCCCAGGACGACCGTCATCCCGTGGTGAACGTCTCCTGGAACGATGCCAAGGCAATGGCGAAGTGGCTGTCGGAGAAGAATCGGGAGCATTTTCGGCTGCCCACGGAATCGGAGTGGGAATACGCATGCGGCGATCGTCAGTCAGCCGAATCATCGCCGGATGCGGAATCGGTGTGCCGGCAGGCCAACGTCGCCGATGCGACCGCCCTGGAATTTTTCCCCGCCTGGAAAACCTGCGCGTGCCGGGATGGTCACGTCCATACGGCACCGGTCGGCAGCCTCCGGCCTGACCGGTTCGGGTTGTATGACCTGGTGGGAAACGTCTGGGAATGGTGCGAAGATGTGTGCATTTCCGATGCCGGAACCGACCATGCAATGAACAAAGTCGTACCGGCGAAGCATTCGATCCGGGTGGTCCGCGGCAATGGATGGAACAGCGGGCCGGGTCTGCGCGGCTGCGCCGCCAGAGAGATGCTGCAGGTGCCGGAGCGTCGCGGGAACGATGTGGGATTTCGTTTGATGCGCACACCTTAAGTGTTGATCGGATAGGCATTTCGTGCTATCAAGGATTGACTTTGACAGGACTGGAACGTGTCGGCCCTTGCAGCGCTGTCTCAGCACTCGCCTTTTGCTCGGCCTCCCTGCCCCCCCGTGATCAATGAGGAGGACGACCGTCGCAAACCTGTTTCAATTCTGTGATATGGCTCGGTTTCGTTCTTGACATGGAATTACGTTTGGATTAGCGTGCCGTATTCACGCCAATTATGCACAATCCGGCCACTGAGCAGTTTGCACACTCTCGGTTCATGTCCTGGGGTGCTTGAAATCATGTGAGAGGGGGGATGGAGCGATCGGGAATCTGCAGTAAGAACAATTGCTTAGATGACAGCCGATGCGGCTGTCCGAGGACATCCTGGGTATGAATCTCGAGTCGATTTTGTTGAAGGGAAAAAGCACGCTGGCGCAGCAGTGGTTCCAGATGATCGCGCAGACGTATCCTCCGGAGACTGCGCAGTTGCTTGCCAGGGAAAAGAGCCAATTCGCCAACCCCGTCGGGCATACGCTCCGTCATGCAACCCGCGAAATTTTCGATGAACTGCTCGGCGGAAACGATCCTGGAAAAATGGCACCGCTTTTGGACAATATCATCCGAATCAGGGCCATTCAGGATTTCATTCCCTCACAGGCTGTTGCCTTCATCTTCCTTTTGAAGCGGATCGCCCGCGAGGCGGTTCGCAAAGAGGGCCGGGAGAACCCGGTTTCACCGGAGGAAATCCTGGCGTTCGACGCAAAGGTGGATGGACTGGCACTTCTCGCCTTTGACATTTATATGCAGTGCCGAGAGAAATTGAGTGAAGTCCGGATCAACGAGGTCAAGAACCGGACTTACAGGCTTCTGCAACGGGCGAATCTCATTGCCGAACTCCCGGAGCGCAAGCCTGACCCGAACCAATAGTGCCGTCGGTTGAACTAACTTTTCAAAAACGAGGGATTGTAAATGGGCATGAAATTTTCTTTACTCTTAGTGATAGCGCTCGTTTTGGCTGTATTCCTGGGAGTGAAGGCGGCTGGCTTGTACTATGTTTTCGGGGTCATTGTCCCGTACGTAGCCATCCTCTTTTTCCTGGGCGGGGTGATTTTCAAGGTCCTGAAATGGGCGAGCACCCCGGTCCCCTTCCGCATTCCCACCACAGGGGGGCAGCAGAAGTCCTTGCCGTGGATCAAACAAAACAAGCTCGACAACCCGATAACCGTCGCCCAGACGGTGGGCAGGATGGCACTCGAGGTGCTTTTGTTCCGCTCTCTTTTCCGCAATACCAAGTTCCAGTTCAAAGAGGGCCCCAAGCTCGTCTACCAGTGGGAAAAGTGGCTCTGGCTGGCCGGGCTGGCTTTCCATTATTCGTTCCTCTTGATCCTTGTCAGGCACATGCGTTTTTTCACCGAGCCGGTACCGGGCTTCGTGCATTTGACGGAAAGGATGGACGGCATCCTGCAGCTGGGGCTTCCCGGCGTCTACATCACCGACATGCTGTTCGTGGTCGCGGTGACTTACCTGTTTATCCGCCGGGTGGTGATTCCCCAGGTGCGTTATATCTCTCTTGCCGCCGACTATTTTCCGCTTTTTCTCCTCCTGGCCGTGGGCGTCACGGGCATCCTGATGCGCTACTTCATCAAGCTGGACTTGCTTAAGGTCAAGGAACTGACGATGAACCTGGTCACTTTCCGTCCGGTCGTGCCGGAGGGGATCGGCGTGCTTTTTTACATTCATTTCTTCCTGGTGTGCACGCTGATTGCCTACTTCCCCTTCAGCAAGCTGATGCACCTGGGCGGCGTGTTTCTCAGCCCCACGAGGAACCTGCCCAATGACAGCCGCATCAAGAGGCACATCAATCCGTGGAACTACCCCGTAAAGGTCCATACCTACGCCGAATACGAGGATCACTTCAGGGATAAGATGATAGAGGCCGGCTTACCAGTGGAAAAGGAGTAAAGACGACGATGGCAAAGGTTCCTAAACCCAACGAACTGGAAATCGCACACAAGTTCCCCCAGACGGGGTGGATGGATACCCCGGTCGAGTTCAAGCCGGGGACCTGGTGCTACCCCGGGAAGATCAAGAACCTCGAAGCGGTGGACCTGCCCAACCCGCGCGAATGGTCTCCTCTGGATGAGGACTGGAAGCTGCCTTCGGACTGGAAGCAAATTCTCCTGGAGGGATTGCGCGAAAGGCTCCACAAATACCGCTCTCTGCGGATTTTCATGGATATCTGCGTGAGGTGCGGGGCGTGCTCGGACAAGTGCCATTTCTACCTCGGCTCGGGCGATCCGAAGAACATGCCGGTGCTCCGGGCAGAGTTGCTCCGATCGGTATACCGCAAGGAATTCACCCAGGCGGGAAAGATCCTCGGCAGGATCGCCGGCGCCCGGGAGCTCACCATCGATGTGGTGAAGGAGTGGTTCCTCTATTTCTTCCAATGCACGGAATGCCGCCGTTGCTCCCTTTTCTGCCCTTACGGGATCGACACCGCGGAAGTGACCATTGTCGGCCGGGAACTGCTCAATCTCATCGGGCTCAATATCGACTGGGTCGTCGGCCCGGTCGCCAACTGTTTCCACAACGGCAACCATCTCGGCATTCAGCCTCATGCGTTCAAGGACATGATCGACTTCTTCGTCGACGAAATCGAAGGGGTCAACGGGGTGAGAGTGGAACCCACCTTCAACCGGAAAGGCGCGGAAATCCTCTTCATCACTCCGTCCGGAGACGTGTTCGCAGACCCGGGCACCTACACCCTCATGGGGTACCTGATGCTCTTCCATGAAATCGGCCTGGATTATACCTGGAGCACGTACGCCTCCGAGGGCGGCAACTTCGGATTGTTCACCTCGCACGAGATGATGAAGCGGCTCAACGCCAAGATGTACGCCGAGGCCAAGCGACTGGGCGTGAAATACATCATCGGCGGCGAGTGCGGCCATATGTGGCGCGTCATCAATCAGTACATGGATACCATGAACGGTCCCGCCGATTTCCTCGAAGTCCCGAAATCCCCGATCACCGGCACCGTTTTCGACAGCGCCAAGTCGACGAAGATGATCCACATCGTGGAGTTCACCGCCGACCTCATCCGAAACGGCAAGCTCAAGCTCGATCCGAGCCGCAACGACGGACTGCGGGTCACCTATCACGATTCGTGCAACCCCGCCCGCGCGATGGGCTTTTTCGATGAGCCGCGTTACGTTATCAAGAACGTGTGCAACAACTTCTTCGAAATGCCCCCCGAGACGATCAAGGAGCAGACATACTGCTGCGGCAGTGGGTCCGGTCTGAACACGGACGAATTCATGGAAATGAGGATGCGTGGCGGGCTCCCCAGGGCCAATGCCGTGAAGTACGTTCACGAGAAACACGACGTGAACATGCTCGCCTGCATCTGCGCCATCGACCGAGCGGTCCTCACCACGTCGATGGACTACTGGGTACCGGGTGTCGGGGTCACCGGCATCCATGAGCTCGTGGGCAATGCGTTGGTGATGGAGGGCGAAACGGAGAGGACCACCGATCTCCGCAGCGAGCCCCTGCCTGGAATGGAGGAGGTAGACGATGAAGATGTATAACGCAAAACCGATACTCGCCGGGCTGATCATCTTTGTCTGCATGGCGACTTTCCCGCTGTGGTACAACATGGGCAAAGCCGCTCCGCCGCCGCAACCCAAAATCGACACCGTGGTCATCGAGCGAATGCCGGAGAAGAAGTGCCTTCTGTCCAAAGAAGAAATGCGCCCCCAGCACATGCAGATACTCAACGACTGGAGAACCCAGGTCGTCCGCAACGGGATCAGGGTCTACACCGCGCCCGACGGAAAGCAGTACACCATGAGTCTTCAGAACGAATGCATGAGATGCCATTCGAACAAGACTCAATTCTGTGACCAATGCCATACGTACGCGGGATTGGAGCTGAATGCAACGCCCTACTGCTGGACTTGTCATATTGCCCCGAAGGAGAACAAGTGATGGAAAGCAACAGAAGGAACTTTCTGAAAATCGGCGGTGTTTGTGCTCTGGGGCTGGGAAGCCTGCCGATTGTCAAAGCGCTCGCCCAGGAAAAGGGGCCTGCATTCTCGGCTGATCCCCGGCGTTTGGTCGCAAAAAGATGGGCCATGGTCGTGGACATGAAGAAATGCTGGGAGCAGGGCAAACCGGGCTGCAAGGACTGCGTGCTTGCCTGCCACACGGTGCACAATGTCCCCGATATCAAGGACGAGCAGGAAGAAATCAAGTGGATCTGGCCCGAGCAGTTCAACCACGCCTTCACCGGCCAGGAAAACGAATTCATCCCGGCTGAAATGAAGGAAAAGCCCTTCCTGATGCTTTGCAACCACTGCACCAATCCCCCTTGTGTGAGGGTCTGCCCTACCAAGGCCACCTTCAAGTCCCCGGACGGGATCACCATGATGGACTTCCACCGGTGCATCGGCTGCCGCTACTGCATGGCCGGCTGCCCGTATGGAGCCAGAAGTTTCAACTGGCAGGATCCGCGTACGCACATCCAGACGGAGCTCAACATGAGTTTCCCGACCAGGGAACGCGGCGTGGTCGAGAAGTGCAATTTCTGCACGGAACGGCTCGAAGTCGGCCTGCTTCCGGCTTGTGTCGAAGCCTGTAAAGTCGGAGGCTTGATCTTCGGGGACATCGAGGACCCGAATTCCAATGTGCGGAAGGTTCTCGCGGAGCGATTCACCATGAGGCGGAAACCCGAACTCGGGACTCAGCCCAACGTTTATTACATAGTATGAGGGGTGGCTTATGCTTGAACGAGCATTTACCGGGAGTCAAAAATACTATAAGCTGCTGGGCGGACTGCTCATCATCATGGGTTTGGGATTTGCCGCCTACCTGCTCCAGTGGAACAAGGGTCTGACCATCACGGGCATGTCCAGGGATGTTTCCTGGGGATTCTACATCGCCCAGTTCACCTTTCTCGTCGGCGTGGCCGCATCCGCGGTCATGGTGGTGTTGCCTTACTACCTGCACGATGTGAAGGTGTTCGGCAAGATCACCATCCTGGGGGAATTCCTTGCGGTCGCCTGCGTCACCATGTGCCTCCTGTTCATCATCGTCGACCTCGGGAAACCGATGCGCATGTTGAACGTGCTGTTCTACCCGACACCCAACTCGGTCCTGTTCTGGGATATGGTCGTTCTCAACGGCTACCTGTTCCTGAACATACTGATCGGCTGGAACGTGCTCGAGGCGGAACGCAAGGGCGTGCACTATCCGAGCTGGGTGAAGCCGCTGATCTACCTCTCCATCCCCTGGGCCGTCAGCATTCACACGGTTACGGCCTTCCTTTACGCAGGTCTTCCGGCCCGGCATTACTGGTTGACGGCCATCATGGCCGCCCGATTTCTCGCTTCGGCGTTCTGTTCCGGTCCCGCCCTGCTGATCCTGCTGGCTTTCTTCCTCAAGAAATACACCAAGTTCGACGCCGGCAAGGAAGCCATCGACAAGCTGTCGCAGATCGTGACGTACGCCATGATCATCAGCGTGTTCTTCGTGGGTCTGGAATTCTTTACCGCTTTCTACAGCAACATTCCATCCCACATGCACTCGCTGCTCTACCTGTTCGTGGGGCTCGAAGGCCACGGCAAGCTCGTCCCGTTCATGTGGCTGTTTGCCATCCTGGCCGTCGTGGCGCTGGTGCTCCTGATCAATCCGAAGACGCGCAAGGATGAATCCACCCTGAAGATCGCCTGCGCCGCAGTCTTCTTCTCCATGTGGCTCGAGAAAGGCCTGGGTCTCGTGGTCGCCGGTTTCATTCCCAACCCGTTCGACCAAGTCCGGGAGTACGTGCCGACCGTTCCCGAGTTGATGATTGCGCTGGGAGTGTGGGCGACCGGCTTCTTCATCCTGGCCGTACTCTACAAGATCGCGGTCACCGTGAAGGAGGAAGTCGCATCCTGACCGGCGGCCCCCCGCTGTTTCAATCCGGGTATCGATCAAGGGCTCATGCGTTCGCATGGGCCCTTTCTCCTTCTCACCGGACCGGGATTCAACGCCCGGTCTGATACACAATTTTACCTAGACAATAGATTCCCGGGTGAGCCTGTTTTCATGCCTTGTGGTGACGCAGGCGCCATGGGCAATTGAGTTCAAGATGGGGGCATCGGGCGGGAGGGCATAAAGCCGGCCCCTACGTATAATCGGCCCATCGGCTCGTAGCAAGGGGCGGGGTTTGTCCCGCCCGACGGTTGATTCTCCATACCGGAGCAATATCGAGGCCACCCGCTTGTTCCGCCAGGCCGCATTCCGTCAATGCGCATGATTTCGCGGCTCACTCCAGGCGTCGTATTACCTCACGCTACGTCGCCACGGCGCGACGAAAGCCTCCTGCTTGCGTCGGGCGACTTCCCCCGGCAGACACAAAGCCGCTCGACCCGACGATCTCACCCCGTCGCGCGCGGAGGCACGACTCCTCTCCTTTCCACCAGCTCATTCGTTGCGGCGTTGCGCCGTGGCGTGAGACCGGGTTGCGTTGAAAATGCCGGCATCGGGCGGGCATAAAGCCAGCCCCTACGTATGATCGGCGTAACAGTCCGTAATGGCAAGGTTTATCCCCGCCCTCGCTCATTGCTCGCCAAGCGGGTGTTGTCTCACCTTGAACGCACCTCGGCATAAAATTCCCGTCGCCGTCTCCAGTGCACCCGGCCACTCTTTTCCTTCCTGTCGGCGCCATGTGGTCGAAAGCCTCGCGTCCCCCTGCCTGCGGCATATTCGGCGCCGGTGGGTTGGCACAGTTCATGCCTGGACTCGCCTCCCCCGCCTGCGGTATATTCCGACCCTCTCCCCACAGATGCTCGATTGTTTTTGCCCGAGGAATCTGGTATGAGTTTTTTTGTGGAAGCCCGCGCAATATCACTCTCTTGCGGGGAAGAGAGCACGCGCCGGCTCGCTGTCGAGCTCAAAGGTGCCTTTGCGCAAAAAGACGCGGCGCCCGGCCCGGCGCCCCTCTGAGGAGGTTTTGCGAGGTGAGAGCGGGCTCGAAGGGCGTGCCCGGCAATCCTCCGGGCAGCGCAAAACAGGGGAGATTCACCTTGAGAACCAACTGCTTCGTTTTGCTCGCATGCATCGCCTTCATGATGTCCGGCTGCGCTTCCCTTATGCCCGGAGAATCCTCCAGGGACGCGAACAAGTCCCTGGCACCCACCGCCGGCGGTTACATCGAACGGCAGGAAGCCGAGTTGGTACAGCGAATGACGCATGCCGACGGTACGAGCATCCAAAGGGAGCAGGACAAGCTGTGCATCACCTTCAGTTGCGGCGTCCTTTTCCCTGACGATTCAACGGAACTGAAACCGGATGCGCCCGCTCGAATCGCTCCCGTGGCCGAGGTTCTCGCGAAATATCCGGCAACCTCCATCAAGGTGGACGGATTCACGGACCGCACCGGTTCCGAAAAATACGACCATGAGGTCACCGAATCCCGGGCCACAGCGGTGAGGAACGTGCTTGTCGGCAAAGGCATCGATCCCGCCCGGATCAGGGCGCGCGGTTTCGGAGATTCCAAACCGCTCACTACCAATGCTACCGATGAGGGCCGACGAACCAACCGGCGGGTCACCATCACCATAACGCCGCTCTAGCGCCTGAACCCGGGGCGGTCTGCGGGTCGGCCGCCGCCGTCGACGGGGCCGGCACCTCACGTCGGCGCTGGGGAGTGCTTCGTCTGGGACCCGGACCGAGACCAGGCATACAGTGCGATCGCTGCGGCAGTGGCTGCGTTCAGCGATTCGACGTCCTTGCAGATCGGGATGGCAAAGGACTTGCGCCTCCAGTTATCAGGGAGTCCAGGCCCTTCCAGGCCGGGAAGCAAGCCGAAGGCGGCCGGAAAAACAAGTCCGGTGATGTCCCGCCCTTCCGCCGAGAGCGGCAGGATGGGGAGGTTTTCCGGGAGGTTCTCCAACGGCGGGCCGTTTCGAAGCTTCATCCGAAGGACGGCACCTCCCGAAGCCCTCAGTGCCTTGGGATGAAATGGGTGGGCGCTCTCGCGGAGCAGGATCACCTGAACGGCGCCGAATGCCGCCGCCGATCGAATGACCGCTCCGACGTTTTCCGGATCCTGGAACGGTACCAGAACACTGCATCCCGCCGGGAACCCTTCCGCGGGATCCCATGTTTCGATTTCCCCGACTCCGATCAGCAGCAGCGGGGTTCGCGTCCCAAAGACATCGAGGGTCTCGAACAGGGCGGGAGCCATTTGATACCAGCTCATGTGCCCCGGCGCACCTTCCGGGGGAGGCATCTCCTCGCCCGGAGCGATCCATGCCAGGCAATCATCGGGGAAATCCCTCAGGGTCTCGTGAACCTGTTTCGATCCCGACACCAATGCCCGCCGCTGCTTGCGGATCCCGCGCGAAGTCAAAAGCTTCCGAATGTCTCGATAGAGGTCGTTGTTTTCACTTTCGATTTTCCTGAAACCGTGTCGCTTCATCGCCGTCTCTTTTCGAATCCGCGTTGGCGGGCCGAGGCGCTGAAAAACCACCAGCCGCCTCTCATTGCGAGTGTGCGGAATGGTGTAATGGATGTCCCGCCACAGCCGGTACTCGTCCCGAAACCGCTTCAGTGCTTCGCCGATCTCGGCATCGCACTGCGGTCCTTTCATGAAGATCGCCAGCCCGTCCCTGTCCAGGCACCCCGCGATCCGTTCGAGGGTCGCCCCGACGCTTTCCACGGCCCGAGTGATCACGCCTTTGACCGGAACCTCAAAATGTGATCCGACGCTCTTCCCGACAACCTCCACTTTCTCCAGTTTCAGCCGTTCCACCGCCATCTTCAGGAACGCTGCTCTCTTTTGCCTGCTCTCCGCCAGCACGATCTCCAACTCCGGCATCGCGATCTTGATGGGAATTCCGGGCATCCCCGGGCCGGTCCCGAGATCCATCAGCGGGGACGGCAATTCGACCAGATTCATCGGCAGTATCGAATCGACGTACAATTTCAACACCATGTTGGCGAAATTGTGGATGCGGGTGAGATTCAGTTCGGGATTGAATTCCCTGAGCAGTTGATGATATGTCCACAGTTGTCCGATCCGGGCCGGAGCAAGTCGGATCCCGCAGCGCCTGAGTATCGCCGACATTTCGTCGGGACCGGGAGCGGCGTCGCTTCCCGGAGTGCGGATGGTTCCGTTTCGCATCAACCGGCTCCTGATCGCATTGAGGACACATCATGCCGACGCCGGTCCGGTCCAAAGCACCGGCGAAGCGTATCGCCTTCGCAGAACGGAGCGCCGGCCGTCGATGTCGTGTCGCGGGAGACTATGAAGACAGAATGCTTTTACCACCCTCTGTGGCCGATCATCTACGAAGACAATCACCTGCTCGGTCTTTATAAACCAGCGGGCCTGCTCGTTCAAGGAGATCGGACCGGGGAGGCGTCGCTCCTCGATCTCGGCAAGAAATGGCTCAAGGATCGCTGTGGGAAACCCGGCAAAGTGTTTCTGGCCATGGTGCACCGCCTGGACAGACCTGTTGCCGGCGTCGTCCTCTTTTGCCGCACATCCAAAGCAGCGGCAAGAATCAGCGCGCAATTCCGTTCAGGCCGGATTCGGAAGCACTATCTTGCCGTCGCGGAAGGGGAGGTCACACCCTCCGCCGGCCGCCTGGTGAACCAGCTTGAAAGGCGCGACGAACGGTCCAGCGTCATCGTTGCGGAAGCGACTCCGCGAAGTCGGGAAGCCCGGCTGTCCTACCGGGTGCTGGATGTTGCCGGCTCCCGGAGCCTCGTGGAAATCGAGCTGGAAACCGGAAGGCACCATCAGATCCGCCTCCAGCTCGCCCACCTGGGCTTCCCCATACTCGGAGATCTGCGGTACGGTGCGTCCGCTCCCCTCCCCGGCTGGCAGGTGGCACTCTTCGCGACGCAACTCGAACTGGAACACCCCACTCGAAAAGAGAGCCTGCTGCTGCACTGCCCCTTGCCCCGATCCTGGCCCTGGCCCTCCACCCGCGAGGAGACGGGTGCTCCTCCCTGGAACTGGTCCGAGCTCGAACCATTGTTCGATCCCGGCTCATGCACGTCGATGTGAGCCCGAAGGGATGCGAGATTCGGTCTCCGCGCGGGGTCTGATACCGAGGTACGTTCAAGATGACACAACACCTGCCCGTCGGAAGGCGGCGCGGGCGGGCATAAAGCCCACAAACCGTGAGAATCCGTCGGTTGGGCACGGGTCCTCCGTGCCCACGATCAGGCCGACCCTCGTGCATCCGCACTCCTCATGATTGCTGCGAAAGCGTGCGGCATGGGATGCAAAGGATGCGGGCGGGCATAGAGCCCTCCCCTACGGATCGATGTGCCCGTCAGGCAAGGGGAGGGCTTCATGTCCTCTACCGCCCAATGCTGTCATCCTGAACGGAATTCCCCATGACGCCTGCGCCACCACAAGGCATGAAAACAGACTCACACGGGCGTCTATTTTCTAGGTAATTGTAGGAAACCTCTGCCGCGCGCCCCGGAGCAGCCGCCCTTTTTCTGTTTTTATCCAGTGAAACTTAGTTTAGAATCAGCCGAGTCGAATGGGCCCAACGTCAATTTTCCCTGCTGAGGCGCTGCACGTTCGGGTATCGGGACCGTGAAGACATTGGGGACAAGTAAATGGTACAGGCAAATGACGAAGACATCAGCATTGCGGTCAAGGCTTTCAACATCGGGAACAAAGTCAGGGAACTCCGGCAGGAAAATCATCTGACACTTCAGGACCTGGCCGTCAAGACGGGCCTCTCCAAACCGTTCCTCTCACAGATCGAAAACAACAAGGTCGTCCCTCCGGTGGCGACGCTGTTCAGGCTTGCCCGGGCTTTGAAGGTGGCCCTGGGGCATTTTTTCCAGGAAAGCGTTGAAGACGACAGGATCGCCATCACCAGGAAGAAGGAGGGCGTGCGCCTGGACAGGAGACCTCACCAGGGGAAGGGGCTGGTTCATTATATTTATACCGCTCTGGAGACCAAGAAATCGAACAAGAGCATGGAACCGTTTCTCGTGGAATTTCCGACCCAGGAAAAGGAGGAGATGGTCTTCCTGAGCCACGAGGGAGAGGAGTTCCTGTACGTGATGGAAGGACAGGTCGAGTTCAGGACTCTCGAGCGGGTGGAAACCTTAGACCCCGGCGACAGCATCTATATCGAATCCGAACTCAGCCACAGTTTCAGGCGTGTTGGCAATGAAACGGCCCGGGCACTCGCCGTGGTGTGCAAACGGCACGCGTACTGACATCCCCGGGGTTTTCGGGCGTTCGCGCCATCCTCCGACCCCGGGCGTTTTGATTCATCCCTGGAAACCGTTGCGACTTTTGCCGCAACATGCCGATACGCAAGACGCCGGTCGGGAGATTTTGCCGGGGACGGCATTGCGTTGCTCCGATATTCTCCCGGAAGAAGCGATCGCCGTTCCGTCTTGCCGTTCTCCTGGTATCGCGGTCGGGGACGCGCCCCGGGGGTGCATGGGTGCACAAGTCGATATGGCGGACGGTGCCCGGGACATGGGTGAGAGATGTTCGACTGGCAGGAATCTTTGATCTCTTTAGGCAAGCTCGTGCTTGCCGCCCTTCTGGGGGGAGCCGTCGGATTCGAACGCGAATCCCATGGGCAGTCCGCCGGGCTGCGAACCAACCTGCTGGTTGCCATGGGTTCATGCCTCATGATGATGCTCTCCTTACACATGGAAGAGCTTTTCATCAATCTCGACATCAATACGGTCGTGCGGGTCGATCCGGGCAGGATCGCCTCCTACGCCATCGCGGGCATGGGCTTCCTGGGTGCCGGAGCCATCATCAAGGGCAAAGGCACGGTGAGGGGTCTCACAACGGCCGCGGGTTTGTGGCTCAACACGGGAATCGGCCTGGCCGTCGGCGCGGGGTACCTGCTTCCCGCAATTTACACGACGCTTATCAGCCTGCTCATCCTCTATAATCTGCGCTTCCTGAAGATCGTCTTCGCCCACGACGAGTTCACCGTGCTTACCCTGACTTGTTTCAGCTCGGAGAAGCCCCTCAAGAAGATACGCCGTATCATCGCCGAGTTTCCCGAGTTCAATTTGATCTTTATCAATTACAGGCACCACATCGCCTCACAGACGGTCACCTATCGCCTGCGTTTGAGCAGCAAGGGAAAAGCTCGCTTCGGGACGATCGTGGGAAAACTGCAACGAGAAGTGCCCGGCCTGAGGGAAATAACGTGGGAAGAAAGCGACGTGCCGTGAGGGGTGCCGGAACGATTATCACCGGCACGGCACCCCGGCTTGCGTCACCCGGGCGGCACCGGTCTCCCGCCCCCCGCGCTCGAGACAGGCCGGAACTCCGGCCCCCCGGGGGTGTAGGCCGGTCGCCTTATTCGTCTCCCATCAGGACGCGGGTTGAAACCTTGTTCGTTGTGAACACCTCACCATCCTGCACGTATTCAAAATATCCCACCAGTTTGTTGGTTCCCGGCCGCAGGTCCTCCGGGTAAATCCTGACGTACAACTCACCCGGCACGTTGGTTCGAATGTTCTCGGGCCCGACGCAAAACTCGGGCGAAGACTGTTCGGCCGCTTCATTCTGCCACTGGGACCCGGGGGACCCTATCGGCTGATTGCTGCTTACCGGAGCTGCGTGATAGTAGAGGGCCGGCGATACGCCGGACATGGTCTCCGCAACCCAGCGGAAGCAAGCTTTCTTGAACTGGGGAGTGAATTCGGCGTCAAACGACACCCGAACGTCGTAAGGAAGACCTTCTCTCACCACATCGGGCATCTGCATGCGGGTCAATCTCACGTCTCCCGTCGTCATGTACTTGCGCAACGTCATGTACTGACATGAAGACACAAGCACGACAGCCGCAATGCACAAAACAACCGTCCTGGCCAATTTCATGAAAGCCCCCTCTCCCTCTCCCTCGCCAGTGCCAAGAGACCTCCCCCGAAACCGTGCAGCCGTGTGGCGCACGGAAAAACGACCTCAGCGTTTCATGCCCGGAAAAGCCTGAGAGCCGCACCCGATCCTCAACCAGGATACTGGCCCGTATACACCGGATCGCTCCCCGTGCAGAACGTTTGTGATAATGTTTCGATACTATTCCTCGATGCGGAAAATCTCAAGCGATCTTTGCTCGCATGGCACGCCAGGGGGGCCCTGCCGCCGGACAAGTCCCGGTCGGCCACGTTCCCCCTTTTTGCGGCGGAAACCGTCGCGGGAGGAGAATTGGTTGAAGTCCATGGTCAAACATGGCAAAAGGATTGGGGCGCGGGTCAACCCCGCACGAGAAGGGCAATGAGCCCCCCTGTTCGTTGACACCCGCTCGAACCGCACGGGGATATTCGCCCCGTTTTTTGTGACGGGAATCCACATCGACGGCTGCCGGTTTTCTTCCGCTTCCGGCCGATTGCCGTCGATCGGCCCCTCGATCGGAGTTCCGGGCTCGCCAGACGATATCGGAAGCTGCGCGGCGCCGTTGCGGGGAGCGGAAGGAGCGAATACCGACGAATGTTCCACTGCCTGTCGCGCTGACGCCAATGCGCTCTGCCGATAATGGCGCGCGCAGCGATCCCTCGCCATTCGCACAAGCTTCCGGCGGAATTGCAGGGGGCGACGAACCGGCCGGGGGCTTTTTGTTGTGAAAATACGCCGCCTGTGATGGCATGCCTCTTGCTCAAAGATCTTCCGCGGCGGAGGAAACCTGCCCGGAATCACGTCGCGATGATCCGCCGGGAACGTCTGACTCGGAAGTCGGCTTGTGTTTAGGTCGAATCCCGTCAAGGGACAAGAGGGAATCCGAATGAGGAGAGAGACGATGCATCGTGGAGAACGGCTGACGTTCATTTTCTCGCTGATATCCTTGTCGCTCTGTCTGGCAGGAACCGCCTCGCCGGCGCTGGCATCGGGTCCGGGTGGCGGCGACGCCGGCGGCGGCCTGGGCGAACGACTCCCCATCTACAGCGGGCTGCCCTTTGTGGGAATGCTCCTGTCCATTGCCTTGATGCCCCTTTTCATGCCGAAGTTCTGGCACCACCATTTCGGGAAGGTCGCCGTCTTCTGGTCGCTGTTGACCGCCATACCCATGGTGGCGGCGTACGGCGGGACGGCGGGATTTGAGTTTTACCACGTGATGATTGCCGACTACGTACCGTTCATGATCCTTCTCTGGGCACTCTTCACGGTCTCGGGAGGCATCCTCCTGCGGGGAACGATTCGGGGAACCCCGGCGGTAAACAGCTTCATGCTGCTCATCGGCACCGTGCTCGCCTCGTGGATGGGCACCACCGGGGCGGCGATGCTGATGATCCGGCCATTTCTGCGGGCCAATAACTACCGCGGGAACCGTAGTTTCATGGTGGTCTTTTTCATTTTCCTGGTGGCCAATATCGGCGGCTGCCTGACCCCGCTGGGAGACCCGCCCTTGTTCCTGGGATTCCTCCACGGGGTCCCCTTCACCTGGACCTTCAACCTCCTCCCGGAAATGCTGGTGGTGGTTGCGATCGTTCTGGGCATGTATTTTCTCCTGGACCTTTACATGTACAAGAAGGAGGGTGTAACCCCGCCGGTCGAAGAAGACGCCAAGGAGCCTCTGCGCCTGGACGGGTCTCTCAATTTCGTTTTTTTGGCCGGCATTGTCGGGGCGGTTCTCATGAGTGGGCTGGCCGACTGGGGTTCGGTCGATATTTTCGGCGCTCATTGTGCCGTCGCGGACATGGTTCGTGACGGTGTCCTGGTCCTTATGGGAATTCTGTCGCTCTGTACAACGGCAACGACTGTCAGGGAAGACAACGACTTCACCTGGGCCCCCATCCTCGAGGTCGGATACCTGTTCGCGGGTATTTTCATCAGCATGGTGCCGTGCCTCCTTGTTCTCAAGGCCGGGTCGAAGGGCGCGGCGGATTTTGTCATCGAGGCCGTCAGGGAGCCGGCCCACTTTTTCTGGGCCTCCGGAATCCTCTCGAGCTTCCTGGACAATGCTCCCACCTATCTGACCTTCTTCAGCACCGCGCTGGGCAGGTTCTATCCGGGAATGCCGGAGTCACTGGCAGTGCCGCGGTTTATCGCCGAGAACGCGATCTACCTCAAGGCCATCTCGTGCGGAGCGGTCTTCATGGGTGCCAACACCTATATCGGCAATGCGCCCAACTTCATGGTAAGATCCATTGCCGAGGAAGCGGGAACCCCCATGCCGAGCTTCTTCGGGTACATGTTCAAGTATTCCATTCCCGTTTTGTGCACGACTTTCGTTTTGGTTACCCTTATCTTTTTCCAATAAGGAGGGAATTCCCGTGAACATAAGGAAGCTTTTGTTTGCCACGAAATTCGACGAGATGAACCTCGAGGCGCTCAAATCCCTCCTGGATCTCAAGATGGCCGGGTTGGAGGAGATCCTCCTCACACATATTATTCCGCGCGATGAGGTGGCTTTTGTGGCGTATGGAGGCTATCTGAAAGACGAGGCCGAGCGCTTGCGCGTGGAAGCCGGGATTCGCTTCGAAGACTGGCGGGATGATCTTGCCAGGGCGGGAGTGGGAGTAAAGGTCTTCATTGAGGTGGGAGATCCCGTGCCGGAAATCATGAAGCTTGCGGAAGCGGAGCATGTGGACCTGATCGCGTGCGGCGGCACACGGCGAACGGGTATCGAAAGGATCTTCGCGGGTTCGCGCACGCTTGAATTGATGAGGAGAACCAGGAAGATACCCATCTTCGTCACCAAGCACATGGTGATCTGCGACACGGAGGGAGAATGCATCAAACGTCTCAATGAGCATCCCTTTCAGCGGCCGCTGCTTGCCGCCGACTGGTCCCTGCCTTCGGAACATGCCCTGCAGTTCATCGTCGCTTTCAGGCATGCCGTCAGGAAGGTGGACCTGGTCCATGTCGAAGAGGTCAAGATATCCAAGGATCGGGACGCATCGGAATGGCAACGGATCGAAGCCGAAAGCAGGAACCGCCTCGATCGCCTGTGCGAAATCCTGAGGCAGGCGGGGATTGAAAGCGAGCCGCATCTTGCGGCCGGGGACAAAGTCTCGGAGATTCTGCGGCTGAGCGACGAGCTCAACTCCACCATGATCATTCTCGGCACCACCGCGAAAGACCGGATCCAAGCCTTTTTCCAGGGCAGCCTGTCCCAGGAGGTGGCCCAGGCGTCGGAACTCCCGACCCTGCTGATCCCGTAGCGTGGATTGAGGGCGTCGTTCTCCACGCCTGCTCTCCCACAGAGGCGAAGAAGGCGCGGAACCCGTCTCCGCGGGTCTCTCTCCATTCGACCGCCGCGAATCGGAGAATCGTCGCGGGTTCCCGGCAACCGCATCCGGGAGCCAACATTTCCGGACGACATCCCGTCACATCGGACCGGCATAATCATAACACTTGAAAAGACTTACCAGAAAATCCTCCTCCGTGGTATAGAACCCGCAGCAAAAAACCATGTCCTCCACTCGCTCCAGGTAGACGGTCTTGCGGAGTTCCTCCCCGGTAAAGGGTCTATGCCATAGGTAGTCGACAAAACCATAACCCTTGCTCTTCGCGATATCGAGGATCCTTCGAATGAAAGGTTTTTCATTGGAATCCTCAAGCTTGATGCAATCGTGGCCCGTCAGCTCGGCAGCGAAAGGGTGGGCCAGAACCGTTCCCGTCAGATCCAATGCATAGGCGTAGTAACCATTCCGGACGAATTGGCCGTTCCTGTCGGCAATCTCAGCCAGAGCCGCGCCCCGGCCCGCATCTTCGCAGAACGCGACGGCTTTCCTCACGAGGTCTCTTGCCTCCGCACGCTCACGAGTGTTCATTTTCGCTCTCCTTTGCCTGTTGGTCTGTAAATCCGCGCGGCACTCAACAACCGTTCAAAGCGCTGAAAGGTCCCGCCGCTTCCATGGAGAGCACAGAACATGCCGACGTCATAACTATTTTGAATTAAATGATAAAACGCCAAAGAAAGGAGGTGGCTGAGGTTTGATTGAGAAGAGGTATGGGGCGGCACGGCCCCAACCGGATAGGATTTCTGAAGCAACTACTGGAAACCGTTATCGATACATCGATTGAGGCGTTTACACCTCATTACGGGGAGAAAGCAACCCATGGGTTTTCATTTTGGTGTACAAGGTCTTACGGTCGATTCTTAATGCAGCAGCGGTTTGAATCCGGTTCCATCTGTGGCGAACAAGATACTTTTCGATGACGCTTTTTTCGAAGCGCGAGACTTCATCGTGCAGGGATATCCCCTCTTCTTCCATCTGCCCCGAGGCCTGCGCCGCCCGTTCATGCTCCAGGGAGTCCAGCAGGCCCAGCCGCTTCGTCGCCAGATATCGCTGCAGAATGTTCTGCAGCTCTCGAATGTTGCCGGGGTAATCATATTTATAAAGAGCTTCCAGGACTTTACCCGGAAGAACGGGAGGGTTCTCGGCCCCCGTGAACCGGCGCAGAAAATGATCGATCAGGAGCGGAATGTCTTCGCGGCGTTGCCGGAGAGGTGGCAGATCGATGGGAACGATGTCGATCCGAAAAAAGAAATCCTCGCGCATTCTCCCATCCCTCACCATATCCTTCAGATTGCGGTTGGTGGCCGATATCAGCCGGAAATCGGATTCCGCCGGCCTGCTCTCACCCAGGGGAAAGTAGTGCCCGCCCTCAAGGGCCCGCAGCAGTTTCACCTGCATATCGAGGCTCAACTCCCCCACTTCGTCAAGAAACAACGTCCCTCCGTCGGCTCGTTCCAGGAACCCCCTTGTGTCTGAAACAGCCCCCGTATAGGCGCCTTTCCTGTGCCCGAAGAACTCGCTTTCAAGCAGGTGCAGGGGAATGGCGCCGCAATTAACCGGAACAAAGCGGCGGCTCCTGCGGCGGCTAAGATCGTGGATGGCGTTCGCGACCAGTTCCTTGCCCGTTCCCGATTCGCCGTGGATCATGACGGCGACTTCGGTGCCCGCTGCCTGCAGTATGCCTTCGAAGACTTCCTGCATGGCCGCACTCTTGCCGACGATCCTCCCCAACCGGTATCGGTCTTTAAACATATTGCGCAGGCGGAGGTTTTCCCTGCTGAGGTTTTCGGTCCGCTCCTGAATCTCCTTCTTCCAGAGCGTGGCTTCCGTGACGTCCTCGATGAAGCCGTCGAGGTGAGTGATGGCGCCGCTGCCGTCACGAATGGCACGGATGCTCAGCGAACAGGTGATGACGGTACCCTCTTTACGCAGGAATTCCGCCTCGAACTTCGCCAACCCGGTCTTGTTTTCGATGGCCGACAGAATCTTGCCTCTCTGCTCCGAGCTCCTGTAGAACTGGGAATCGATGCTTTGGATCGATTCTATGAGATCCTCGGGCGACGCATAGCCGAAGATTTTGGCGAAGGCCGGGTTGACCGCGAGGAATCGACCGTCAAGGCTCGACTGAAAAATCCCCATGGTCGAGTTTTCGAAGATGCTCTGGAATTTGTCGGCCCGTTCACGAATCGTCTTGTCCGCTTCACCCGCGTCTTCCATCGATCCCCCCAGAATCGGTTCATTGGAAATCGGTAGTGGATGGCGATATCGAGGTGCGTTCAAGATGACACAACACCTGCCCGGCGGGAGGTGGCGCGGGCGGGCACAAAGCCCGCCCTTAAGGACCGGCGTGCCGGTCAGATGCAGCGCCTGTGGTCTTTGTCAACTTTTGAGTTTGCAAGGCCCACCACCAGGGGTACGGCTTTGTGCCCGCCCAATACACTCATCTTGAACGCAATTGCGCATGGCGCCTGCGCCACCACAAGGCATGAAAACAGACTCACACGGGCGTCTATTTTCTAGGTAATTGCGCATGGCGCCGGCGTCACCACAAGGCATAAAAACGGACTCACACGGGAGTCTGTTTCCTGGGTAACCTGGCATGAAAAGTCCTCCGCGCCTGATTCACATATACTGATTTCGAAACATGAGGAATGACAATTCATCCGGGTGGAGGCGGAGGCGAAGCCGAAGCCGGATCGCTCGAGCCCCCACGGGGCTTCGCCGGATGAGTGGAATCCGCTCAACCGACGCGTTGCATCCACGCCTCACGGAACACGGTTCGAGAACGCAAACGATCAGATTGCGCCTTCTTGTTGCATCCATGTCTCACCGAACATGGCAATCACACGGGGCCCAGGATACGACATCGTCTCGATAACTGAACTGTGAAACGGTGAGGCCGCCTCTCACAGTGCGTTCGGACCCCAATCCCGGAAATCATTTCGAGGGTGTCTTCTTGAAGCCGTCGGCAACCCTTTGGACCCGCCTGCGGAACAGGGTCTGGTAGACGATCCAGAACACGGCGAACCACACCAGGAGAGCGGTACCCAGGTATTCACTGTCTCCCAGGTAACGCCTCAGAAGGTAAAAGCCCAGAAACACGATCGCCATACCAACCAGGGTATAGGGCAGACCGGCCTTGCCGAAGATGATCCAGTTCCTTTTCGCCTGCTCTTTCCAGTTTTGCGCCATGTCGATCTCCTTGCGTCGGCAGTCGCGGGGAACGAAGATTGCCTGCCGGCAGCTTCTTGCGGTTCTCGAGAAAACCGCCCCCAGCACCCTTTTGGCAAAGGGGCTGGGGCGATTTTCATCGGTCCGTTACGCCCGGCGACGTGACGCCCCTAATCTTTCTTGGCCACCGCGGGCTCCGGGATCGCTTTGGCTCCGAAATGGTGTTCAAAGGTGAAATACATCACCGCGCCGACCAGCAGGCCCATGGTGGGACCGGACCAAAGTGGGTTGTTCCACAGCTTGACGTAGTTGGAAGTGACCAGCACCGCGCCCATGATGCCCGCGATCCCTCGCTGCAGGTTGTTCTGGCACATGGCGAAGGCAAGATAGATACAAAGATATCCCTGGATCAGCAGGGTGAGGGCAAAGCCGATGTCCTTGGCCGGCAGGATGATCTGAACGATGGGGTGGATGGCCAAACCGATGCTCATGCCCCAGAACATCGAGGTGGCGCCGCCCCAGTATGACGGCTCCTGATCCGGTGTCGCATTCTTGTAGCGATTCACTACCAGCGCCTGACCACCCGTCCACTGCGGGCCCGACAGCGGCAGGTACGGTCCGAAGATTGCCAGGAAAAAATTGCGAATCGCGCAGATGATGTGATTGCGGGAAACCTCCACCGTGACTTTTTCATCAGGCCTGGCCACATCGGCCTCTTCGACCAGCGCTTTCAACACCAGGATGTCGCCGAAGGCGAGCACATAGGCCACCACGGCCAGCGAGAGCGCCGCCGCGAAATGACTTGCCGACGGCATTCCCACTGCCAGCATGCTGATCGAACTGACCATCTGACCGACGGGCATGTCGATGATGAAGCGATCGAACACCCCGACCGGCGATGGAATCTCACCGGTGAGCCAGCCTACGGCATAGCCTATGAGAAAACCGGGTGCCAGACCGAAGCTGGCCACCCACGCAAACCATCCGTGTTTTTGCTTGAAACGTTGAGCCGCATTCGAAAAGAGAATGAACAGCCCCCCAAAAGAGGCCGAAAAGAAGGAAATGGGCATTTTGCTGACGAAGGGCTGGCTCGGGTCGAAAACCCGCTGCAGAGATGCGAAGCCGGCGCCCAGTAAAATCCCGGCCCGCATGCTGATCGGAAAGTGCTTGACCACTTTCTCGGTCAGGCCTGTGCCCCCCAGGATCAAAAAGATCAAACCCACTAGAATCTGCAAGGCGATCATCGCCTGTATCCGCTCCGGCCCCTCCGTAAAGCCGGTCAGGAAAGTGATGTAGAGCGGGATGCCGGCGGTAATCCAGCCTGCGATGGAGGGGTCACCGAAAGAGGTGTGAAGGAGGTAAAGAAAATTGTTCACCATGACCAGGAAAACAGCGACTTCGATGGGAATCCCGAGCACCTTGTTCATGGCGGGTACAATGCCCAACGGCACACAGCACAAAATCATGCCCTGAATGAAATCCTGGTACTCTATTCGATAGTGGACGAAAGGCAGCCTGAATTTCAACTTACCGCCGGCGTATGGCTGCTCTGCTCCATATTCCCTTGTAACAGTCCCCGATTTGAACTTTTCCATAGAACGTCCCTCTCCTGAATAAAGACTTATCCAAAAGAACCCCCGGTCGGATTGCACATGTTGCACGCCTTAGTGTTGCAGGCTTTTCCCGAGCTCGTCGATGAGTATCGGGACGACCTGGTCGATGTCGCCCTATAAGGCGTCCGCAAGGTCGCGCGCAAGTTCCTCCTCCGAAACAAAAGCCTCCGGCTTCACGCCCAATTGTTCGTTCAGCGTTCTCCCCCCGCCCCAAAGCGCGAGGGTGTGCTCCGACTTCCACCCCGTCAACTTCCGCTTCGGTATCAGCCGCCGTTTCTGCCCAGTATTTCCGCCTTGATGCCCATGGGCGTCTTCTCGTCGAAAATGCGCGCGTCCATCTGCTTCAAATCCGGGGCGATCAAAGGCTTGAACTCCATCTGCGCCAGGATGTCCTTGTCCAGGTCCACTCCGGGCGCGATTTCGATGAGCGTCACACCTTCGGGCCTCAACGCGAAAACCGCCCGTTCCGTCACGTAGAGAACCTTCTGGCCGGTGCTGCGCCCGTACTCACCGCTGAACGTGATGTGCTCGACCTTGTCCACCAGCTTCTTGACCTTGCCTTCGGTGACGATCTTGAGCCTGCCGTTGCCCACGTCCACCTTGAGCCCGCCGGCCGTGAGCGTTCCGCAAAACACCA